>Ga0307375_10000414_pt1 | contig 54671 bp, 47 predicted proteins | sample TR1MG_FD_202531 | JGI IMG/M metagenome (GOLD analysis project Ga0307375, IMG submission 202531) | Soil microbial communities from Risofladan, Vaasa, Finland - TR-1 | ecosystem: Environmental > Terrestrial > Soil > Coastal area > Acid sulfate soil | place: Finland: Risofladan, Vaasa | collected...
CAAAGAAAGTAGTTGCATCCTTGCAAAAAGGCGCTGGTAAGAACTTTACTAAATGCGTAAAAATGGTTAAGTCTGAAAAGACAGGAGCCTATATTTTTAAAGAAGAAATGGTTATCAATGCAGAAGTCAAAGACTTTTTTGCTAAAAAATAAAACCGTTTAGAATTTTGAACAAAGGAGCTTCTGTTAAAGAAGCTTTTTTGTTATTATTGCGTGCCATAAATTTATTGTAATGGGAATTTTCGATATTTTCTCCGGAAAGCAGGATACGTTGGATAAGGGTCTTGAAAAAACAAAGGAAAGTGTCTTCAGAAAGATGTCCCGCGCTATTGCTGGTCGTTCCCGTATCGACGATGAGGTTCTTGATGCGCTAGAAGAGGTGCTTATTACTTCTGATGTTGGCGTAGAGACTACCCTTAAAATAATTGGGCGAATTCAGGAGCGAGTGGTGAAGGAAAAATTTTTGAACGCTTCTGAACTCAACCACATCCTGAAAGATGAGATTTCTCTGATGTTGGAGGAAAATACTGCTGGAAAGGAGCTAAACGCGGAGTTCTTGGCAACGGATGGGCCCTATGTGATAATGGTGGTTGGGGTAAATGGTGTTGGAAAAACCACAACAATAGGAAAGCTTTCAAACATGTTTACCCAAGCTGGCAAAAAGGTGGTGATTGGCGCAGCCGATACCTTTCGTGCTGCAGCTGTAGAGCAGTTGGTCGTTTGGGCTGAACGTGCCGGAGTTGAAATTATTAAACAACAAATGGGTTCCGATCCAGCCTCTGTGGCATACGATACGCTGACTTCGGCGATCAAGAAAAATGCAGATATTGTCATTATCGATACGGCAGGTCGTCTTCACAATAAGGTGAATCTAATGAACGAGCTCACCAAGATTAAGAATGTGATGAAAAAGGTGATTCCATCTGCTCCGCAGGAGGTGTTACTTGTTCTCGATGGCTCCACTGGCCAAAATGCATTTGAGCAGGCAAAGCAGTTCACAAAGGCTACAGAAGTAAATGCCTTAGCCATTACCAAGCTGGATGGCACGGCCAAAGGGGGTGTTGTGATAGGCATATCCGATCAGTTTAAAATTCCAGTAAAATATATTGGTCTTGGGGAAGGTATTGGTGATTTGCAAATATTTGATAGAAAGGCATTTGTTGATACACTTTTCAGGTAGTTATTATAACTGTCATTAATGTTGGAAAAAGGGTTTGCTATTTTGTTATGCAGGCCCTTATTTGTTAAGAATGAAAGGGTGGGTGGTTTATGCAAACTAAAAATCAAAAAATAAGTGTTGTTACCCTAGGGTGCTCCAAAAATATTGTCGATTCAGAGTTTATAATGCGGCAGCTGCAGGCTTCCAATTTCCAGGTAATGCACAACAGCAACGATAAGGCAGACATAGTGCTAATAAACACTTGTGGCTTTATTGGAGATGCTAAAGAAGAATCTATTGCCATGATTCTCAAATACGCTGAGGAAAAGCAGCAGGGCCATATACAGAAACTATTTGTTTTTGGCTGCCTATCGGAAAGGTATAGGCTAGAGCTGGAGGCTGAAATACCCGAAGTGGACGGATTCTTTGGTGTGAACGAGTTCAAATCAGTTGTTCAGATACTCGGAGCAAAGTACCGCGGTGAGCTCCTTGGCGAAAGAATGCTTACAACCCCTTCCCACTATGCATTTTTAAAAATTTCTGAAGGTTGTTCTTGGGGATGTTCCTACTGTGCTATCCCATTAATAAGAGGAAAACACATTTCACGAACAGTTGAGCAGCTGGTTCAAGAAGCTGAAAAATTGGCTGCAGCAGGAGTGAAGGAGCTAATTGTCATTGCTCAAGATACAACGTTTTATGGCATGGATTTATACGGAAAGCGTAAGATTTCAGAACTCCTAACCCAACTGTCGGCAATTGCAGGTATTGAGTGGATTCGGCTGCACTATGCCTTTCCGTATCAATTTCCAGACGATTTAATTGACACCATAGCCTCGAACCCAAAAATTTGCAGCTACCTCGACATTCCGTTCCAGCATATTAGTGACATCGTTTTGAAAAACATGCACAGAGGAATCAGCAAGGCCGATACCTATGACCTAATAGGCCGTCTTCGTGCTAAGATTCCAAATCTTGCTCTTAGAACTACCTTATTGGTGGGACATCCAGGTGAAGGAGCGGCTGAATTTGAAGAGCTCTGCAAATTTGTTCAGGAGGTTAAGTTTGACAGACTTGGCGTTTTTCCATACTCGGAGGAGGAGGGAACGTTTGCTGCCAATAATTTAGAGGATACGCTCTCAACGGAAGAAAAAATTCGCCGTGCAGGAATCATAATGAAGCTTCAGCAGAAAATTTCGGAGGGATTAAATGCCGAAAAGGTTGGAAGGAGTTACCAGGTGCTTATTGATTCTGAGGATGATGAGTTTTACCTTGGGCGAACTCAATACGACTCACCTGAGGTAGATGGAGAGGTGCTCATAAAGAAAGATGAGAAGCACCTTGAAATAGGAAACTTCTATGAGGTCGAAATTGTTGACTCTCTTGAATATGACCTTATTGGAAAGGTGAAATAAAAAAAGCGTGACTAATCACGCTTGTATCACTATACTAATTCTTTGGCTACCTTAATGGCTGCTTCATAGTTGGGTTCATGCGTCACCTCTGGAACATACTCCACATAGCGAACAATATTGTTTTTATCAACTACAATAACTCCGCGTGTTAATAGCCGTAGTTCCTGAATAAGGAATCCATATTTCAGCCCAAAATCAACATCCTTGTGGTCGGAAAGAGTAACAATCCGGTCGATACCTTCGGCACCACAATAGCGGCCTAGCGCAAAAGGAAGATCGTTAGATATTCCAATTATCTGAATTTTATCGCCAAGGGTTGAGGCCTCCTTGTTGAAGCGGTGATTTTGTGCGGAACACACGGATGTATCAACCGAAGGAAAAACAGAAATGATCTTCACTTTGCCATCATAATTGGAAAGTTTTACTGGCTTAAGTGCACTGCTTAACACCGTAAAATCTTCGGCAGCCTGCCCAACCTTGACCTCCTTACCAATCAGCGTTATTGGATTTCCTCCAAATGTGACTTTTACACTATTCTTTTCCATGATTAACTATATTTTAAAAAAAAAGCGGCATTTCAATGTGCCGCCTTTTAAACAGGAAGTTAATCGTTTTGTTCATCAGCTTCGGTTAAGCTATTTTTTCCGAGCTTGATATTTAGCTCGTCTTTACCCTTGGTGTAGCCAACGCTTATAAGACTATTGAGCGCCAATGTGCCCTTGATGATAACCTCGGCAAGGGGATCTTCAAGATACTTTTGAATAGCACGCTTTAATGGACGAGCACCAAACTGAATGTCGTAGCCTTTGTCCACTAGAAAGTCTTTGGCTGCAAGATTTACCTTTACATTGAATCCTAAACTTATCACTCTATCGATTAACCCCTTGAGCTCAAGATCGATAATTTTATGTAGTTCCTTTCGCTCTAGGGTGTTGAACATCACAATGTCATCAATACGATTGAGAAATTCAGGTGCAAAAGCTTTTCTCAAAGCCTTTTGCACTAAGCTTTTTGAGTATTCATTAGGTGCATCTGATTTTGCCTGTGTCGAAAACCCAACTCCCTGTCCAAACTCTTTTAACTCACGACTTCCAATATTGGATGTCATGATTACAATGGTATTCTTGAAGTCGACCTTACGTCCTAACGAGTCGGTGAGCAAGCCTTCATCAAGCACCTGCAGTAAAATGTGGAAAACATCAGGGTGAGCTTTTTCTATCTCATCGAGCAGTACAACGGAGTATGGCTTTCTTCTTACTTTTTCAGTAAGCTGTCCTCCCTCTTCATAACCGATGTATCCGGGAGGTGCTCCAACAAGACGAGAAACGGAAAATTTCTCCATATACTCGCTCATGTCTATCCTAATGAGGTTATCGGTTGAGTCGAACAGATACTTGGCTAAAACCTTGGCAAGTTGTGTTTTACCAACACCAGTTGGACCGAGAAAAACAAAAGTTCCAATAGGCTTGAGTGGATCTTTTAATCCTGCTCTATTACGTTGGATTGCCTTTACAACCTTTCCGATGGCTTCATCTTGGCCTATAACCTTTGTCCTTAACTCGTCAGCCATTTTTAGCAGCCGTTCGCCTTCTGCCTGGGCAATTCGCTGAACGGGAACTCCGGTCATCATAGCTACAACCTCGGCAACCTTTTCTGCATCCACTATTTCACGATTTAGGGAAAGTTCCTTTTCCCACTTTTTCTGCTCTTGATCTAGGAGTTCGGAAAACTGACGCTCTCTATCGCGAAAGGAGGCGGCCATTTCAAAGTTCTGGTTTTTAACCGCCTTAAGCTTCTCATTTCGAGTTTCCTCAATCTGTTTTTCGAGCATGACAACGCGCTCGGGTACCTTAATATTGGCAATATGGACCCGTGAGCCAGCTTCATCCAAGGCATCAATTGCCTTATCCGGCAGGTGTCGATCAGAAATGTATCGCTGAGTTAACTTAACACAGGCATCAATAGCCTCAGGTGTATAAATTACATTGTGGTGATCTTCATACCGCTCTTTAATGTTATTCAATATCTCATAAGTCTCTTCAGGAGAGGTTGGCTCCACCATTACTTTCTGAAAGCGACGCTCAAGTGCTCCATCTTTTTCAATATGTTCACGATATTCATCAAGGGTGGTGGCTCCAATACACTGAATTTCTCCTCGTGCCAGTGCTGGCTTAAGCATGTTGGCCGCATCGAGCGAACCTGTTGCTCCACCAGCACCAACAATGGTGTGAATTTCATCGATGAATAGAATTACATTGCTCGTTTTTGCCAATTCGTTTAGAATGGCTTTCATGCGCTCCTCAAACTGTCCACGGTATTTTGTGCCGGCAACAATGGCTGCTAAGTCAAGCGCAACAACTCGCTTATTAAATAGAACTCTTGAAACTTTTTTCTTCACAATTCTCAAGGCAAGACCCTCGGCAATAGCAGATTTTCCAACGCCAGGTTCTCCAATGAGGATGGGGTTATTTTTCTTTCTCCGGCTAAGAATTTGAGCAATACGTTCAATTTCCCGTTCACGGCCTATAATAGGGTCAAGCCTATTTTCCTCAGCGGCCTTAGTAAGATCGATACCAAAATTATCAAGAACTGGGGTGTCAGACGAAGGCCTTCCGCCTGGCTGCGGCGTGCCCTTCGGAACTCCAAATTGCTCCTTTTCATCGTCATCGTCGGAGTAGTCGGCTCTGGACTGAACCTGACTTCCCTCTAACTTATTTCTAACAACAAAGTAGTCGATGTTAGATTCAGCAAGCATTAAGGAAACCATGCTACCCTCATCCTTTAGAATAGCTAGTAGGAGATGGGCTGAGTTGATTGATTCACTTTTCAGTGATCTCGCTTCTAAAAATACGAGTTTGAGGGCTCTCTCCGCTGACTTATAAAGATTTAAATTTTCCAACTCTGAAAGATCCATAACCATATCGGTTCGTATTCTTTCTTCAACAAGTTGTTTAAGCGCTTGTATATCTGCACCTAACGATTTAAGTATGTCAACCGCAATACCTTCGCCTTCGCGCAAGATTCCGAGGAACAGATGCTCTGTCCCTATGGAAGGATTTCCTAGTCGGATAGCTTCCTCCTTGCTATAGCTCAGGATATCTTTTATTCGTTTTGAAAAGTTAGAGTCCATATATACTCCTTTGTTGAAAATTTGCACTAAAATAATACAATTAACCCGAAAATGAGGTTGTTGTTTAACTTTTACTTTATGTTTCAACGAAAGTTAGCCATTTTTCTTCTCCAAAGGATTTATTCCTGTTATAAAGCTCAAAATTTGTTGATAAATAGGTGGGCCAACACCCTAAAAATCCATAATAAATGAGTACTTTAGCACGCTAATAGAAAACGAGAAAGCATCTGATTATGGCTGAAGGAGAAAAGATTCTGAAAATTAATATTGAGGAGGAGATGAAATCTGCCTACATCGATTATGCGATGTCGGTAATCGTATCTCGTGCTCTTCCTGATGTTAGGGACGGGCTAAAGCCAGTGCACCGTAGAGTATTATTTGGAATGTCAGATTTAGGGTTAATGGCAAATAAACCCTATAAAAAATCGGCACGTATTGTCGGAGAAGTACTTGGAAAGTATCACCCGCACGGTGATACTTCGGTGTACGATGCCATGGTTCGTATGGCTCAAGAGTGGTCACTCCGGTATCCTCTCGTTGATGGGCAGGGAAACTTTGGGTCAGTTGATGGCGATAGCCCAGCTGCTATGCGTTATACCGAGGCTCGTTTGAAAAAAATTGCTGAGGAATCCCTAGCAGATATTGATAAGGATACAGTCGATTTTAGGCTAAACTTTGACGATTCACTTGAGGAGCCAACTGTACTGCCGACAAGAGTCCCCATGCTGCTAATAAATGGAGCATCGGGAATAGCAGTTGGTATGGCAACCAACATGGCTCCCCATAACCTTCGAGAAGTTGTAGATGCAACCTGTGCATACATTGATAACCGGGAAATAACTATTGATGAACTATTGAAGTATGTGAAAGGACCTGATTTCCCGACAGGTGGCACTATTTATGGTTATCAAGGAGTAAAAGAGGCATTTGAAACAGGACGGGGACGTATTGTTATTCGAGCAAAAACTGAACTAGAGTTTACTGATAGCGGTAGGGCTAAAATCATTGTGAATGAGATTCCCTATATGGTCAATAAGGCAGAGATGATTAAGAAAATTGCCGATTTGATCAATGATAAGAAACTTGATGGTATCTCCTATATTAATGATGAGTCCGATCGTAATGGGATGCGGATCGTTATTATTCTCAAAAAGGAAGCTGTCGCAAATGTGGTGCTGAACAACCTCTATAAGTTAACTCAGCTGCAATCTTCATTTGCTGTGAATAACATTGCCCTGGTTGATGGCAAGCCCAAGCAGCTCAATTTAAAGGAGTTAATAGCTTGCTTTGTTGATCACCGGCACGAGGTAATCTTGCGTAGAACTAGGTACGATTTAGACCAAGCTGAGAAGCGAGCTCACATACTGGAAGGCTTACTCATAGCACTGGACCATATTGACGAGATTATTGCTTTAATTCGTGCATCTGCAACGCCCGATGCTGCCCGCGAAGGATTAATGACCAACTTTAATCTCTCCGATATTCAGTCGAGAGCAATCATTGAGATGCGTTTACGCAGCCTCACAGGCCTTGAGCGTGATAAGATTAAGGAGGAGTATGATGAGTTGATGCAAAAGATTGATTTCTATAAGCAAATCTTAGTGGATGTTAGCCTCCAGATGAAAATTATTAAAGATGAACTCATTGAAATAAAGGAGAAGTATGGCGATGATCGTAGAACTGAAATCATTAGACATGCTGAAGAGTTTAATCCAGAAGATTTCTATGCAGATGATGATGCTGTAATTACTATATCACACTTAGGCTACATTAAAAGAACCCCGTTAACTGAATTTAAAACGCAAAATAGAGGAGGCGTCGGTACCAAGGGTTCCACCACGCGTGACGAGGACTTCATTGAGCATATTTTTGTTGCCTCCATGCACAACACCATGCTTCTCTTCACCGAAAAGGGTAGATGTTTCTGGTTAAAAGTTTACGATATTCCAGAAGGGGCCAAAGCAACCAAAGGCAGGGCTCTCCAGAATATTATTAATATTGAGCCTGACGATATGGTAAAGGCGTATATTAATGTTAAGAAACTAACTGACACAGAATATATTACTTCAAATTATATTATCCTTTGCACAAAGAAGGGTATTATAAAAAAGACATCACTTGAAGCTTACTCTCGACCACGTCAAACAGGCGTAAATGCTATTACTATAAAGGATGGTGACCAACTTATCGAGGCTAAGTTAACCGATGGGCTGGAGCATATATTACTAGCTGCTCGTGAAGGTAAAGCAGTACGATTCCCAGAAGGTCAGGTTAGACCAATCGGAAGAACGGGCTCTGGCGTTAAAGGTATAAGCATTACTGCCGCTGACGAGGTAGTTGGTATGGTTTGCACCGACGAGAATGTTCAGGATATTCTTGTTGTTTCCGAGAAAGGATTTGGCAAGCGCTCTAAATTGGATGATTATCGAATAATCCATAGAGGTGGCAAGGGTGTTAAAACTCTTAATATCACTGACAAAACTGGTAAACTCATTGCAATTAAGGGCGTTACGGACAACAACGATCTCATGATCATAACGAAATCCGGCATAACCATTCGCCTGCACATAAGCGATATCCGTATTACTGGTCGGGCAACGCAGGGTGTAAAGCTAATTAATCTTCGCAAGCAAGATGAAATAGCTGCAGTGGCCCTTGTACAGAAAGGCGATGACGAGGAGATTGTAGAGCAGGTTTTAGATCAGATTACTGAATCACCACTTGAAGAATAATTTAAATATTACTAATATTACACAATTATCTAATTACTAACCCAATCTGATACACCAATGAAAAAGTATCTTTTAACGGTAACAATAGCTCTTGTTGGCCAAGTAGCATTTGGGCAGGTTACAGGAATTCCGAATGCCGACCAAGTTAAGAGCAAGTTTGAAAAGAGCACAAAGGACATTGAGAACCCCAAGAGAGCTGATAATCCCAAGACATGGATTAATAGGGGAGAGGTCTACTTGGATGCCATTGACGTTCATAACTATGAACTGAGGATAAATATGTCAATCCAGGAGGCAAAATTGATGTATGGTTCACCCACTTCAGCAAACCAGGTAGAAATTAACAATGAACCCTTTGAGGAGGATGTTTATCCGTATTTTAGCCTCTATGTAACGGGGGGAAAGGTTGCTTTTTGGAAGGAAACCAACCAGTTTGTTGACAGCGCTTACCATAATGCATACAAATCGTTTGATAAAGCTTACACCCTTGACTCAGACAAGAAGCAGACCAATAAAATTGCTGAAGGTCTAAGTGCTTTGGCTCTAAAATATAATATTTTAGCCATGAACTTTTATTCTCAAAGGGACTATGTTCAAGCATTTCATGCCTTTGAGGGGTCTCAACTTTGCACAAGCAATCCAGCTGTGGACAAGCTCGATTCTGCTATTATCTACTATGCAGGAGTAACTGCTCAGCTTGCAGGCAAATGTAGTGAAGGCCTAAAGTATTTAGAAAAAGCTCGCGAAATAAACTATACTAATAGTGGTGAACTTTATTACTATCTGTATAACTGCAATATGGCTAAGGGCGATACTGCTAAAGCAGGCGAAGAAATAGAAAAAGGATTTTCTCTTTTTCCAACTAACAAAACCTTAATGCTTTCCTTGATTAACTTTTACATTGTTAAGAATGAGAATCCAGCCAAGGTTATTGACTTTCTCGATAAAGCAATTTTAGCTGATCCAGCGAATGCATCGCTATATTTTGCAGAAGCTGCGCTCTACGAAAAATTACCAAACTTAGACAAGGCTGAAGCATCTTACAAAAAAGCAATTGAAATTAGCCCAGAGTATTTTGACGCATATTTCAACTTGGGTGTAATGTATTACAACGAAGGTGCTGTTAAGGTGGAATCTGCAAACAAGTTGCCAATGGAAGATACTAAGGGATATGATAGCCTTTTAGTTCAAGCCGATGGATATTTTAAAAAGGCATTGCCTTACATTGAAAAATCATATCAGTTGCACCCGAACGAATTAGTAGTGGTAGAAACGCTTAAGAATTTGTATTTCCGCTTTAGAAATGACAGCGATGAAATGATGGCAAAATTTAAAGAGTTTCAAGAAAAAAGTAAAGCACTTAAAGGAAACTAGAGATTAAAACAATATTGCAGAAGTAGAAGGGGGAACGAATTCCCCTTTCTATTACAATAATATATTTAACATAATATTAATTATAGGACATTAATTCTATACGATACTATAAGATGAAAGCTCATTATTCGCTGCGCAAATCAGCATAAATCATTTTGCTACCTAGTATAGTTTATTCTTCAAATGAACATGTCATTGTTGCTTAATGTATTACATCTAATACATTTTTTTTATTTTCCATTGAAAATACCTCTTGCATGTTCATTTTTTAGTGTATAATTGCAAAAAAAATCAGGGTAATTCGTCTATGGAAAAGAAAGCTAAAAAACGTGTCATCACCAACGTTAAGAATTTAACCATGCAGCAGCTTGAGTTGGTTAAGGCCAAATATCCAAGTGGCTATTGGGATTTTATTAAGAAATTTGAAAAGCCAAATGGTGATTTCTTTTATTACTTTACCATAGATGATGAAGACGCGAGCTACCTAGTTAAAGTCGATGTAAAGATTGATAATAAGTCTAAGGACGATGATGACAAGGATTTCTATGGCGAGGAAGAAGATATTGTTCCTGGAGCAGATAATCTAGCGGAACAGCAAGATGAAAGTTCCTTTGACGAATATGATGAGGATTAAGTGGATTAGAGAAATCCACTTTTTTATTGCGATAGAATTAGTTTTCCCTTCCGGAGGCCGATAACCTGACACTGAATTTTTTCTCCCACTAGAGGTAGATTTTCATCAGACCACAAAAACGATGCCTTCTTCTGCAACCAATCAATAACAGTTACCAGAACTATTTCAGCATTATCTTCTTGCCTGGTAAATTGCGTCACATCTACTATTTCAAAGAAATACTTATTCCCAATAATATACTGAGGATGTTTTGGTTCTAAGTAATAGTATCCATTTCTCCCCTTCCTTGTAACCAATGCTGAAATGGTTTGACCAACCATTAGCCCATAATGCTCATAATCATTTGCCAAAATAAAATGCCGAGAACCATTGCTTACTGATACTAAAATCAAATTCTTCTTTCCATCTGAATGTAAATATTCCCCTGAAATCTGAAAATCATACCATTTACCTGCTTCAAGGTTGGCACCATCAGCAGCATCCTCCCCAAATTCCAAATACAATTGCCCTTTTTTGATGCCGATTACAAGGCAAGTAATTGTTTTGGGTGATCTAATTGATTTACTGATATTTACACCTGTAGTATCTCCAAATTTGTCAAGAACGATGGCCACCTCTGCTTTCTCCCCGTTTTGTAAGCTACAGGTTTCAACCTTGACAACCTCGAAAGAGTAGGTATTCCCTACCTTATAGAACGGGTTTTCTGGTTCAAGGTATATCTTGCCAGAACAGCTTATTTTATCAATCTTACAGGCTATTTTGCCACCTACTTTGATTCCATATGCAGAATAAGGATGGCTTGGCAGCAGGAACTTACCTCCATTGGGACCTTCCAGCACAAAGAAGGATTGTTCTGAATCTGGGTCAATGCGCTTCAGGGCCAAAACGTTAAATAAAAATGTTTCTCCCTCTAACAGTGCCATGTGGATTTTGTTAGGTTATGAAAAGATGGTAATTGTCAACTTTTTCCTTTACCGTGCCAATAATAGAAGCCTGTACAGCACCACTTTGCCTCAACTTTAAAATGGCGTCCTGAGCCAAAGATGCATTTATTCCAAAAACGATTCCTCCTGAAGTTTGTGCATCAGCCAGCAGCGCCCGGTAGGCAAATGGAACGTTTGGTGCAAAATTGGTCTCGCTCTCGGCATACTTTAAATTTCGAAATGTTGCACCGGGAATACATCCATCATCTGCCAAGCTGTATGCCTGGGAAAGGTAAGGAACGGATGATGCCTTAATATGAATGGAAACCTTGCTTGCACGGGCCATTTTGAGCGTATGACCTAAAAGTCCAAATCCGGTAACATCGGTTCCACCCCTCACACTACCATGCTGGAAAGTATCAAGTACATTGGAATTTAGAATTTTCATGTTTTCGAGTGCTTGACGGTATGACTCTTCGCTCGCCAATCCAACTTTTTTTCCAGAAACCAGAATACCGCTACCAATAGGCTTTGTTAATATTAGAGCTTCACCAGGAGAAAGACCTGCGTTTGTAACAAGTTTAGCTGGGTCAACCATTCCGATAACGGCTAATCCATACTTTGGTGGAGTATCATCAATAGTATGCCCCCCCACGAGCAATGCTCCAGATTCCGTTACCTTACTGAGGCCGCCCTCCAATATTCTTGCATAAGCCTCTAGTGGCATTGTGGCAGGAAACATGGCAATATTAAGCGCAAGAAGTGGCCTCCCTCCCATTGCATAAACATCTGATAATGAATTTGCTGCTGCAATTTGTCCGAATTCAAATGGATCGCTACAGATAGGTGGAAAGAAATCGGTGGTAAATATTAGCGCTTGATTTTCAGAAATTTTATATACCGCAGCATCATCTTGGGTATCAATATCAACAAGAAGGTTTGGATCGGTTATTTTTGGAAAATGCTTTAGCACCTTTTCGAGCTCTGATGCCGGAAGTTTGGAAGAGCATCCGCCATATTCCACAAGAGAAAGTAAATCAATATCCATCAATTTCTTATATTTTAGTGATAGTTGCGTTAAATCCAGCACCCTGCAGCTGGACAAATATTGCCTCCACCTCATAGTCATTTACCTCAAGGCACATACCACATTCAGCGGTAATATTGGTGGGAACTGGTCTAACCATTGCCTTAATATCCAAGTGCAAAAGGAACTTTTCTGCCTTAATCACCATGCGAACATTTGGAAACAATAAAATGGTCATTGGCTTAGTCTTTACGGCTTAATCTCGCCTTTTCAATGGCATTTGTTAGATAATCTAGATCATCCACTGTGTGAAAAGGTGAAAGTGAGATTCTTATCAATCCCATAGGAAAGCTACCGAGTGTTTTATGTGCTAACGGTGCGCAATGTAAGCCAGATCTCATTTCAAGGCCAAATAGTTGAAACAGACGATATGCGGTATCGCCAGGATTTTCATTGGTGTAGCGAAACGAGAAGGTCTCCCCCTGTTTTTCTTTTTCATTTGCACAGTAGATCTTCAAACCTTCAATACTTTTTATATTTATAAGCATCTCTTCAAAACTTGCGTGTGAATGCAAAGGAGTAACATTTGCTATTAGGGCGCCTAAAAGTCCAGCAGCTCCAACCATATTTGGGGTTCCCGCTTGAAATTTATCAGGAAGGTTAGAAGGCATCTCAAAACTATCGGAGTTGCTACCGGTACCTCCAAAAATAAGGGGTTCAATGGTCTCAGGATTCTGCGCATAAAATCCTCCTATACCAGTTGGACCCATCAATCCTTTGTGACCTGTAAATGCTAAATAATCAATGCCCAATCGGTCGCAATCAATATTAGAATATCCAGCACTTTGAGAGGCATCAACCAGAATTGGAATAGTGCCTATCGCTTTCTTAATTTCAGCAATAGGCTGAATAAGACCATTTACGTTACTTTGATGATTAATTACAACCAAGCCTACCTGTGCATTGATCTGCTTTTTCAACCCGTCAATATCAACTAACCCATCTGAAAAATGAGAAACTATGTGGAATCTAGTTCCAACAGTTTTCCTAATCATATCCAAAGGGCGGGTAACCGCATTGTGCTCAAGTGGTGATATCAGAATCTCCTTTTCTTTTAGATCCAAACCTCGAAGAATGGTGTTGATAGACTGGGTTGAATTTGCAGAGAATGCAATATTTTCTGGTCGTCCTATACCAAAAAGAACAGCAAGTTTATCTCGCAGCTGCTCAACCAACGCTGTGGATTCCGCGGCTCTTGGATAACCACCTCTACCGTAGGTACCACCAATTGCTAAGTAATTCTGAATGAATTGACCTACTTCTGGTGGCTTTGGAAAGCTGGTTGCACCATTGTCGAAGTATTTCAGCAATTCTGGCATACTAGGGTTTTATAACTTTCTCGGCAGAATTTAGGGCGGTTACAATGCTAAACATATTGGAAATGGTTGCAATCTCGATATCGCTCTTTATATCGAAAAAATCTGCGCAAGTGCCACAAGCTGTTAGCTGCACCCCTTTAGTCTTGAGTTGTTCCAACGACTGAATAATTGCTGATTGTTTAGTGGTTAGAAGTACGCCTGAATTATAGAATATCACCTCCTCAGGAACCGTTTCGGCTTCAGCCAAGGCGACGAAGAAACCTTTCATGAGTATAGAGCCAAGTTCAGAATCACCCTCTCCCATTTTGTCGCTGGCAATTAATATCACGGTTTTTTCTTTAGCTTTATTTTGTTGGGGAATTTGGCAGTAGTCCTCCGGCTTAGAATTTTCCAAGGTGGTCTGTTGTGATATTCCTTTATTTACTGTCACAAAGTGAAGGTTACCCTCCTTTTTTGTATGTGATTCAACGCCATTTCCAGTAAAATAGCTGGTTAGGTTAAAAACGGCAGTTTCATTATCGACTACAATAACGAGTGTTTCACCAACGGGTGCCTGCGTGAAGGCCTTTTTAGCCTCAATCAATGGTCGTGGGCAAAGTAAGCCTTTACAATCTATGGTTAGCATAGGGAATCCATTTTATTTTCTAGGGTAAGCCTTATTAACAGCGACAAAATTACCAAAAAAGAATGGGTTTTTGTAGCGCCAACTTACGCCTTCATTCTTTAATACACCCAAAATTAATAATGGACTTTGATATTATCGCAGAGAATATGATTGACCACATCGTTAACTAAAAGGCATAGCTAAATATAGCAATGCCTTAAGTAAATCTTTGGATAAATAAGTTAACTTGCTGATTATTTAGCAGTTTCTATATTATAGAAAGTCTCTGAAATAGATTGATTATCTTCAAAATAGTAGGTTTCGCCAAAAGCATGTACAGCCTTTATGAAAACGGTAATTATGCCTTTCCTATTGTAGATAATTCGGGTTACCTTAACTCGAGGACGGTCATAGTTTTCAACCGTTCTTTCGTTCGAATAAATTTTGCTTAGGTTCATCTTCTCTACGTCATCAATCTGCTCCTTGGCTTCCTTAAGCTGCGATGACTGTACCTGAAGTTCAAGCTGTTTTAGTTTACGATCTTGAGCTTCTTTCCTAAGTTCCTCCTCTTTTTTCGTCTTTTCTATAGCAAGGGTTTTCTGCCTTAGTTCTTCCGCTTTTTGAACCGAATCCTGCAGTTGTTTTCTTTGCACCTCATCCTTCGCAAGCTTGATCGCTTGCTGTTGCTTTTTAATAGAATCAACTTTGGCAAGAGAGTCGGAAAGTACATTTTGCCTTTCCGCTTCGATAATTTTTGCCTTTTGGAGCGCAAGTTGCCTATCCTGCTCAACTTTTTGCAAGGAATCGGCTATAGCTTTTTGTCGAGCCTGTTCCACAATCTTGGTCTCCGATGCCAATTTTGCTTGCGCCTCTGTGTTCTTCTGGTTTTCCAAAGTAATACGCGCTGCCTCCTCCTTAATTTTTTGGTCTGCTAGCTGCTTTGCCTTTGCATCCTCTGCCCTTCTCAAAGAATCTTGATGGGCCAATTCTTTGGCAGCCGTTGCTGCCTTAAGGCCGGCCTGTTGTTTGGCAATGTCATGGGCTTTTTTCAAAGAGTCTGAGGTGACTTTTTGACGTGCTTCCTCCTGAGCCTTTGCCAATGCAACGGTTTGCTGGCGTTGCAGCTCCACCTTTTGAAGGGAGTCCGAAGTAGCCTGTTTCCTTGCTTCCGCTGCTGCCTTGGCAGCAGCCGTCAAATGTGCTAGCTCATCTGCCTTCTTTTGGGTTTCTAAGGCAATGCGGGCAGCTTCTTCTTTGGCCTTCTGGTCAGCAAGTACCTTTGCCTTGGTCTCTTCGGCTCTTCGCAATGAGTCTTGATGGGCTAATTCTTTGGCGGCTATCGCTGCCTTCAGGTCGGCTTGTTGCTTGGCAAATTCCTGTGCTTTTTTCAAGGAGTCAGCCGTTGCTTTTTGACGAGTTAACTCCTGAACTTTTGCAAGGGCAAGTGCCTGCTGATGCTGAAGTTCAACCTTTTGAAGCGAATCTGCAATTGCCTTTTTTCGAGCCTCCTCCATTGCCTTAGCTGCAGCTGCCAATTGAGCCTGTTCCTCAACTCGTTTCTGCGTTTCCGCTGCAATGCGCGCAGCCTCCGCCTTTGCTGCCTGATCTGCAAGAATTTTTGCCTTTTCATCGTTGACTCTTCTCAGCGAATCCTGTACCATCCTCTTTCTTGCTTCTTCTTTTGCAGCCAGAACTGCTTGCTGCTGTTTAATCTCCTCAACCTTTCTAAGAGAATCGGCAACTGCCTTTTGCTTAGCTTCTGCCTTTTGTTTGGCTTCGGCAGCTTGCTGGGTCTTAGCTAAAGCGGCTTGCTGAGCAGCAAGCTGCTGTTGTTTAAGTTGTTCCGCTGCTTTTGCTTTTGCATCATCCATTGCTTTCTGCTCCGCCTCTTGCTTCTTTTGAGCATCGGCCTTAACCAACTCCAACTCCTTATCGGCAATTTTTTGTTTTATCGTCATGGAATAATCTGTATCATAGCCGAAGGTTCCAGCATCGGCATTGTACTTGATTTTTCCAACTGGATTATTGAACATTTCAACATCGACCCCTTCTGTTTTTGGTGGTAGATCAACCGCAAATCCTAGGTAATCTGATTTTGGTTTAACATTTTCCGGAAGGCGGGTATCGATGGAAATTATCTTGGTAACAAAGCCATCTTTCTCAAATTTCACGAGATACTGCGACCCATAATCAAGATCGATTGCAAAAGTATTTGTAATTTCAACTGGACTTTGCGCCACACCATCTTTAATAAGAGTGATATTTGCTCCTTTTAGCTTGGTGTTTAATAGCCCTACTTTCCCTCCAATAGATAGAAAATTGCTTTGAGCATTGAGTTGATTGGGAGCAAATAAACCACCCACAATGAGCAGTATAACCGCAAATATTTTCGCTAGTCGAAGTTGGCCGTTTAAGTGCATATAAATGTTGGTCAATTGGATGCTAATATAGAAATTTAGCGCCCAACTGCCCCAATACTTATCTTCTTTTTTGAAACATTTGTGATTAGCCAAGGTGTCTGCTTGATTGAATGGCATGTTCTAAGAAACAGTTTTTCTAAAAGCTTTAATTGAAATTGTTAGGCTTACAATTGCAAAGATTGTCATTGCCAACAGCTCGTGTCGTATTTCATAAAACCCAGATCCTTTCAATATTACCATCCGAATAACACGCATAAAGTAGGCTATTGGATTAATTACGTTTACCTCTTGCGCCCAGTGTGGCATACTTTCAACCGAAGTAAATATGCCGCTCATTAAAATAAAAATAAGCAAGAAGAAGAACGAAACGAACATTACTTGCTGCTGAGTATCAGACAGTGCCGCAATCAGAAGGCCGAGCCCCAAAACGGCGATTAAGTAGATGGCGGTGAAGCTGTAGAGGACAAAAAAACTGCCCTTTACTTGGAGGTTGAATAGCACAAAGCCAATTAGTAGCCCAAAAGAAAGCTCGATGATGGCAATAACCCAGAATGGAAGAAGCTTGCTGACTATAAAACTTGATTTTTTTAATGGTGTAACATTAAGCTGCTCAATGGTTCCCAACTCCTTCTCCTTTACCATATTTATTGCAGCCATAAAAGAGCCCATAATGGTCACTAAAATCACCAAAATACCTGGAAGCATGAAGAGTTTATAGTTCAGTTGCGGGTTGTACCAGTATGCAATATCTGCTTTTATGGGCATGGTTACCTTTTGTCCTGGCATTAAGTGGTCTCGGTTGAAATTGGTAATAATTGTATTGGAATAGCTATTTATTAGGCCTGCAGCAGAGGCATTTATGGCGTTTATCTCAACCATAACAGATGCCTTATGTTTAACGGCAATGTCACGCTCAAAATCACGGGGAATTGTTAAAATCGCATCAGCCTTCCCCTTTTCAATTGACGTATAAGCCTTCTGCTCGGAATTAGTGGATAAGACTGGTGTAAAGAAAGGTGAATCCGAAAATCGCTTTACCAGCTCCTGGGAACTTTTGGACATGTCGAAGTCCATTATGGCTAAATTTGTGTTCTTGAGGTCAAATGTTGCAGCATTTACAAGGATAATCAACTGAAATATTGGAACACCCACCATCATTTTCAGCATGGTTTTATCGCGGAAAATTTGAGTAAACTCTTTTTCTAAGAGAAATAGAAGTGATTTCATTTGGGCTCTAGTTTAAACGTTCCTTAAACTTGATAATGCTAAGCGATAGAAATGTGAAAATCATGGCAACTAGTATCAGCGTTTCCTTCCAGATTACAAAAATTGAGGCACCCTTCAGCATCACCGCTTTTGCAACAACGATATACCAGCGTGGAGGCATTATCAATGTTAAGTATTGTAGTATTTTTGGCATATTTTCGATAGGGAAAATGAAGCCCGAAAGCAGCGTAGTTGGTAGCATAAGTGCAAACATGGAAATAAACATGGCCATCATTTGGTTTTTGGCAATGGTGGAGATAAAAATGCCAAGGGAGAGCGCAAGCATAATGTATAGCAACGATTCAAATAGCAAGAGAAGAATACTGCCTCGTATTGGCAGCCCAAAAACAAATATTCCCAGCAGTAAAATAACCACCGCGTTTAAAAATGCTAGAAGGAGATATGGAACGACCTTCCCAAGGATGATATGGTAAGGTTTTAGTGGGGAAACAAGCAATATCTCCATGGTTCCAAGTTCCTTTTCTCTAACTATTGAAACGGATGTCATCATGGCCGAAACAAGCATTAGAATTAGGGCCATTGTGCCTGGAATAAACATAAAAACATCCTTGAGGTCGGAGTTGTAAAGCATTCTTGTTTCAGCTTTAATTCCTTGGTCTTTTTGATCTTGAGTTAATATGTTGTTTGCAGCATATGAATTGATAATACCACTGGTATAGGACGATAGCATGGCTGCTGTATTCGGTTCTGAGGCATCGGTAATAATATGAATTTTTCCCTGGTCTCCCCGACCTATGTTTTTGGCAAAGTTTGGCTCAAAAACAATAATCTCCTTCACCGCATTAAGGCGAAAAAGTTCCTCATATCGGGATATATCATTAATATCACTTTTTAAAACAAAATAGCCGGAGGAGGTCAGCTTATTGCTAATTTCACGCGTTTGGTAGTCTAATGATTTATCGTGAATGGCAATGGCAGCATCCTTGATTTCGTTTTTGATTACGTAACCGAAAATTAAAATTTGCGCAATGGGCATTCCAAACAGTATGAGTAGCGTCCTCCTGTCGCGGAAGATGTGCCGAAACTCCTTTTTTACAAATGCTATGAAATATTTCACGTTTGGTCGTTTTAAATTTTCAGGAAACCATTATTTCCAATCAGGCCTTGCAATTCTAATGAACACATCGTTCATGGAGTCGGACTCATACTTCTGTTTCAATTCTAAGGGTGTTCCTAGCGCGTCAATTCTACCATCGACCATTATGCTTACTCGCTGGCAATATTCAGCCTCATCCATATAGTGAGTGGTAACCAATACCGTAATGCCCTCGTCTGAAGCAGCGTAAATCAAGTCCCAAAACTGCCTACGGGTAATGGGGTCAACTCCGCCTGTGGGTTCGTCGAGAAAAACAATTTTAGGTTGGTGAAATATGGCAACCGAAAAGGCAAGCTTCTGGCGCCAACCAAGAGGTAAGTCGGCGATTAATGTTTTTTTTGAGCTAAACATGCCAAGCTTATTGAGCAAAAAATCGGTTCTTTCAGCAATCACTTTACGCTGCATACCATAAATACCAGCGTACAGACGTATATTCTCCTCCACCGTAAGGTCCTGATACATGGAGAACTTCTGGCTCATGTACCCTATAGACTGCTTAATTTTCTCACGTTGATGAAATGCGTCAAACCCTGCCACCTCCAACTTCCCAGAAGTGGGTTCCAATAGCCCACACATAATTCTTATGGCGGTTGTTTTTCCAGCACCATTGGCGCCAAGGAAGCCAAAAATTTCACCCTTCTCCACCTCGAAGTTCAGATTACTGTTTGCCAAAAAATTTCCGAACTTTTTAGTTAGGTCAACAGCCTTAATTACCTTGTTATCTGAATTATCCATTGCGTATTATTCTGATAGCATCATAAATGAATCTTCAATATTTGCCACTATGGGAGTAATTTTTGCATCGGAAAAGCCGCTTGAACTTAATCCATTCTGCAACTCCAGAATACCAATGCTAGGTTTGAGGGAAACGTGTAACTCCTGTCCAAAGCGGTAAACTGAATTGATGTATGTTTGCTTGCGTAATATCTCCTGCATCTTACTCATTTTGCCACCCGAAACTGCAAACAGAGGAAATGGGTATTGAGCATTTATCCGGTCAACCGTGTCTTCCACCAGCAGCTTCGATTGGCTCATCAAGGCAACCTTATCACACAAGCTAGCCTCGTCCATGTAAGGTGTTGATACTACAATCGTAATACCATAGTCCTTGAGTCGCTTTAGCATTTGCCAAAATTCTCGCCGAGAAACTGCATCCACACCAGTTGTAGGTTCGTCGAGAAATAGTATTTCCGGCTTATGTACAAGTGCGCAGCTCAATGCCAACTTTTGCTTCATACCCCCGGAGAGTTTTCCGGCCGGACGATCTTTAAATGGCTCAATTTGGCTGTAGATATCCTTAATGAGGTAGTAATTTTCCTTTAAGGAGGTTCCAAAAACTGTTGCAAAGAAATTAAGATTTTCCTCCACTGACAGATCTTGGTAAAGTGAAAATCTGCCAGGCATGTAGCCAATTTTCAATCGCAATTTCTTGTAATCGGCAACCGGATCTAAACCACAAACTAGCGCCTTCCCACTATCGGGTGTAAGCAGAGAGGTAAGTATACGGAATAGCGTAGTCTTCCCGGCTCCATCGGGGCCAATTAGGCCAAATATATCCCCGTTTTTTACTGAGAAGGTAATGTTGTCGATGGCCACTGTTGAGCCATAACTTTTGCACAGCTTTTCTACAACAACACTGTTTTCCATGGTTACGCTCATTGCTAGCCTTTCTTGATAAAGCGGACCTCGCCTGGCATCCCTATTTTAAAGCTGCCATCGTTCTTCACCCTCACTTTTACGGCATAGACCAACTTCACTCTTTCTTCACGTGTTTGGACGATCTTTGGGGTAAACTCCGCCTCTGACGAAATCCAGCTTACTATGCCTTTATTCTCTCTCAAAGCATTTTGGTTATCGGTAACAACTATTACGCTATCACCAATATGAATTGAGCTCAGCTGCTTTTCGGAGATGTAAACACGAAGTGTGAGCTCATCCATGTCGGCAATGCGGTAGAGGCTTTTTCCAGGTGTGACGATCTCGCCCATCTCTGCTAGCTTTACCAAAACAATCCCGGTGATAGGATTAATCACTTTGCACCGCGACAGCTGATCCTTTGCTTGCATAAGCTGCATATCAATTGCTGTTGCTTGATCGGTAACCTCTTGCAGTTGAATATCTACTGCCTTCTTTTGTGCCTCAATAAGCTTTACTTGCCCATCCACATCGTCCATTTGCTTTGGGGTGGCAGCACCCTGAGCATAAAGTTCTTTGGTCCTCTTATAGTCTTTATTTACATTAATAAGCTGCTGAGCATAAACGTTACCCTGTGCAGTAATGACGTTTTTCTGGGATTCGGTGGCTTTCAGCTGTGCTTGGAGCTGACGAACCCTTAGGTATGCCTGAACGCTATCAATCTGTGCAACCACCGCTCCTTTTTGCAGCGGATCACCCTCTTCCACATTGAAGGAAAGTAGCTTGCCCTGCATTTCAGAAGAGATGGTCGTTTCTGTTGATTCAAATGTACCGTAAGCATCTGACTTAGGTTCACCACTCTGACATCCGGTTGAAAGTGCTGCAGCACTGATTATTGCAGCAATTAGCTGAACTTTCATATATTGTAGTTTTAAATGTTAAAAACCTGAAATAATTACCTTGAGCACCTTTGCTTGCTGCAGCTGCAGCCTATGTTTTTCCATCTCCAAGCGTGCTTGAAATTCGTTGTTGAGATCGGAAACATAGTCGCTTTCCCTTGCGGTACCAGTTTTTAGAGCCGCCAATGTTTCACCTGATATTTGACTTCGGAGATTCACTATTTGCTGGTCGCTTTCGAGCTGATTACTAAGTTTTTGAATATTGAGATTCTGCTGATCAATTTTTAAAGTCATATTGGTCGTAACGGCACTTTTCTGGTCTTGCAGTTGACTTTGCGTAAGCCTAATCACTTGCCTGTCGTGCTTTGTTTTATTCCAATCCCATATGTTCCATGATAGTTTGGCCCCAACAAGATAGTACGTGTCCCACGAAGTTCCAAGCATATTGAGGCCAGGTTTCCCATAACCGGCCTGACCAAATGCTGCAAGTTGGGGTCGACGATTAACTTTGGTAAGCTCCGCCACTGCATTTTGCTGGTTAATCTGAGCATCAATTACGTTTAGTTCTGGCATTGAACCGTTGTAGGCTGGAATTGTGTCAGGAATAGAGAATTCTGCGCTATCCGAAATAACTACACCGGAAAGAAGTGAGAGAACTTGCATCGCATAACTCTTTGCGGAGTTAATCTCATCAATCTGTTGTTTCACTTGTATTAGCTGAACTTTTATTATTGATTGCGACGATTTCATTACAGTGCCGCTCACAATTCCTGCATTTACATCACCTAGGCGCTTTTGTAGCACATCGGCAAGGCTCTCTTGCTGTTGAAGACTGGCGTTGGCAAGAAGCACGGCAAAGTAGGCGCTCGTAATCTGTGACTTAAGATCGTGCATATTAAGTTTTTGCTGGGCCTGCTGGCTTGCACCATTAGCTTCAGCCAGCATTCTTTGGCTAGAAACAGCCCCACCATCGTAGAGCATTTGCGAAATATCAAGGTAAATCTTATGTTGATCCTTGCTAATATTAGGCTCAATAGACTGGAATTGAGCTGGCATGGTGAGCTTTGTTACTGCAGATTGGTAGGTTGACTGGCCAACCAAATTAACTTGCGGATACCACATGATTTGGTTGTTCTGCTCCTTTAACCGAGTTATCGAATCAATAAGTGCGCCATTGGCCGCAAGAGGATAATTCTCCTGAGATTTTTGCAAAAGCACCCAAAGGCTAGTTTCCTGTGCAGTTCCAGCGATACTCATAAGAAGCATCAAACCGGTGAAGATTCTTTTCATCCGTCAACTGTTTATTTTAGAGGTAAAAATTAGCTGTTAAAAAACGGGTTAATGCTTTTCCATGGCAGATTTCACAAACATTAGTACCACTTGCTTACGTTCAGAAAGCATTTGGCGAAAGCGTTCTTCATCACCGTTGCAGAGAACATGCTTAATCATAGGTGCGGCAATAAATGGAAATACGCACAGTGAAATCACATTAACCATGAAATGCTCAGGTGAGATAGTTAAATAGTGGTCACCCTGCTTGCTAAAATCCTGTCGTATTACCGCTGCCACCTGCTGGAAGTTGATGTTGCTGGTTTTAAGAATACGAATCAAATTCTCAGGATCCCTATTTATCTCCTGGATGATGAATGCCGGAATAAATGGATTTTCATGAATTAGCGAGAGGTAACGATCGATAAAAAATTCAATCTTTTCCCAAAACGGTCTTTCAGCAATCATAAATTCGGCAATAGATGGAAACGCATGCTGTACCGCTTCCACAAATACTTTTTCAAAAAGCAACTCTTTGCTTCTAAAGTAGTAATGCAGAAGGGCTTTGTTTATCTGAGCATCGTCAGCAATTTCCTGCATCCTTGCTCCCTCCATTCCTTTTGCAACGAATACCTTTCGAGCCGCAACCAGTATCCTATCCTCGGTTTCATTACTCAACTCCTTATTCTTAACCATCGAGATTAACCTATTAGTTAAACTTTTGCAAATATAGCTAGGTCTACTGCAATGTTCCAAATGTTTTAACCACTTTTTTTAACCATGTGGTTAATTATTTTACAAAAAAAGCCAATACATTATATATCAATGTATTGGCTAAATATTAAATAGAGTCGGATGCGGCTGGATTAGTATCCATATTAGGAACCTCATCTACTCTTCCACCAAGCGAAGTGTTAGTTTTTATCTCTTTGGGTTTTGTACAGTAGTAAACGGCTCCTCCAGTACCTCCCTTTGCCTCAAGATAGCTCTGTGGGTTTACCTTTACAATGCCACCAAGCGATGCAGAGGCAAATACCTTGTCTGCAATTAATCCGTATGCTGCCACAATTCCTTTAGTAATTGCGCTGGGTTCGAGGCTACCAACTTTCCCTGTTGCATAAATTGTTGCTCCAAGCGATGCATGCAGCGTCGCGGTGGTTACATCGAGATTTATGCGCAAGTTGGAGGAGCTGCTAGCCTCCACATCAACCTTATCGCCAGTTACCGTTCCAGTACATACGGTGTTGGCGGCTGCACCAACCTTAATTCCCCTAAGCACGGTGTAGGTAACGTATATTTTAACAGAAATTTGATCATAAATTCTGGGTTTCAGCTGAACCACAAGAGTTTGTCCGTCAACTTTGGCTACCAAATCGTCAGATGAAATACCTTCCCCTTCTACCCTAATGTTTGGAGAAGTACCCGGAGTTAACTCCATATATATGTCGCCATATACCTCCACCTTATCAAAATCGGCCAACTTTCGAGAATAAGCAACCTGCCCATTTATGAATTGTGGAGCTATGGCTCCCCACAAAAAGCATAGCAGGCCTGCGTAAATGAACTTTTTCATACCATAATCCGTTTTAATGATAGTCGATTACAAACAACTAGATAACGTCAAAAATAAGCTTTTCGTTCATTATTCAGAAAATAAGAGAGATGAAAAAAATATTAAGAAGAATGGCCATGTTTCCACTACCATCCTTTGTTTTTCCAAAGGAATCAATACCCCTGCGCATATTTGAGTCACGCTATAAGGAGCTGATTAAGGATGTGAAGGAGACGGGCATGACCTTCGGAATTCCATTCATATCACAAAAGGGGTTGTCTTCCATTGGAACAGAGGTAATACTGGAAAAAGTTTTGGAAGAAAATAGTAAAGGAGAAATGGTAATTACCCTCAAGGGTATTGGTTTGTTTGAAATTGTGAATTATATGTCTCAACTTCCAGGAAAACTATACGGTGGTGGAGATGTATTTGCAAGGGAGACCTCGATTTATACCAATAATCCAGAAATAATGGTTCTGGTTAAGCGTCTTGGAATTAATATCAATGGTTATTATGGTACTATGACCACATCCTCAAAAACTGACATTTTCGACATCGCCAATAAAATATTTCTTTCACCAGAGGAAAAGTACAATTTAGCAACCATCCAAGACCAGCAGAGCATGGAATTATATCTGTTGAAAATGCTTAAATTCCAAGTGGTTATTAAGAATCAGGAAGAGTTGCTTCACGAAAACTTCAGCCTCAATTAGTAGTTTCTTCTGCTGGCAACTCCTCGTCGTTTTTAAACGAGTAAGAATCAGCGTAATCCAACTCGGGAAGTGACTTTAAAACCCCGTGCATGAAGTTACTAATTTTCGAAGGGAATTTGGATCCTACCCATGGGCTTGTATTTGTGAGAAAAACCCAACATACTCCATCGGGTTCCTTAACCAAAATGGCTGAAGTCCCCGCAAAGTTTCCGGTTCTAACTAACCGTCCCTCATCTGTTGCTCTGATCCAGCCAATTGGAAGAAATCCTTTTGGCCTAATAATCATTGTATCGACTAAATTTTGAGGAATTAAATCGGGTACCGATTTATCGCCATCTAGCGCAAGACCCAACTTAATAAGGTCTACTGAATTAGCGACCCAACCTCCAGCTGCGCCGAGGGTTTTAATATCGTAACCACCATTGCTTTTGCTAACTAAATGACCATTGCTATTAAATGGTTCAATTTTTTTTGCCTCTGGAACTTCGTAATAAGAAACTTCATCAGAAAACAGGCTATCTCGAGTAGAGTGACCAATTGCCATGCTGTTGATTCCAAGTGGTTTGAGCAGATTTACTTCAACATACTGCTCATATGGCATATTGGTAATTTTTTCGATTACTTTGCCGAGCAATGCATAACCAAAATTGGAATAGGAACTATGAGTTCCTGGCTTAAAGTGTAAACTCTTGGTGAAGACAAAACGGATAATGTCGTTCAACTTAAGAGGTTTTGGAACTCCCAGCTGTTGAGAAATGTAGTCGGACATAAACATCTGATCACCGTAACGTGCACTCCACCCTCCCGAATGGTTAAGCAACTCCCTGATGGTGATATCATACATTCGTGCATCTTTAGGCTTTCCATAGGTCGAATCGGTCAATATGCCTTGTGGTCCAAATACTTTTTGGTCGAGGCATATTTTATTATCTTCTACGAGCCTCATAATTGCAGCCGCAGTAACAAGCTTCGATATGCTTGCTACCCTAAATCGGCTATAGGGTTCAACAGGGGTTTGCTTATCAATATCGGCAAAGCCATATCCACGAGCAAGAAGCAGCTTTCCATCCTTGGCTATGGCGACTGAAACTCCCTTTAAATTCCATTCGTGCATAAATCGCTCTACTTTCCCATCTATGGTTTTGAATGATTCAGAGTTGAAATCAGCATTGGAAAACCTTGGAGTGGCACAATTAAAGCAATCGCTATGGGATGCTTCCGAATTTGCCGATGATAAGGTGCTTTGAGTTGCAAAATCAAGAAATAGAAATGATGAGAGAAGGAAAATGGTTTTGAGAATGCGGCTCATTGGAGGAGGATTTTTTTTCAAAAATAGCAATAAAAAACTCTTAAACTCAATAGCCATGAGCCATTTAACCAACTTAATAAGTGTTAAAAAAAATGTCAGTAACTCAGTAGTTGCTGACATTCAATATAATAAGTATATTATAGTAATTGGTCACTTCAAATGAAACATTCGTCAATATTTTTTCAACACTTGCTTTAGCTTATTGATGAAACCGTCAATATCTGCTTCTGTTGTATCAAACGAGGTCATCCACCTAACTTCGGATCTCGAATCGTTCCAAATGTAGAAAAAATACTCCTGCTGAAGTTCAGCAATAGCTTGATGTGGCAAAATTGCAAAAATACCATTCGCCGTAACAGTCTGTGTAATAGTAATCTGCGGTATTTCTATAAGTTTTTGCTCCAGCAACTTAGCCATCTTGTTGGCATGCCTTGCCGTTTCGAGATAAAAATCATCTTCCAGATAAGCAATGAATTGTGCAGAAATGTAACGCATTTTTGATGCAAGCTGCATCCCTTGCTTCCTAATGAATTTAAAATCGGCACCAATCTCAGGGTTAAGAATCACCACTGCCTCGCCGTACATCATGCCATTTTTAGTACCACCAAAGCTTACAAAATCGACGCCACAGTCGGCGGTAAATGCCTTAAAGGGCATATTAAGTGCGGCTGCAGCGTTGGATAATCTAGCACCATCCATGTGGAGCAGCATACCGTTTTGATGGGCTAGATTGGCCAAATTACTAATCTCTTCTGGTGAGTAGAGCGTCCCCATTTCGGTAGTTTGGCTTATGGAGATTACTTTGGGCTGTGAATGATGCTCAACACCAAAATCATGCAGATGGTGCCTAACAAGCTCAGGCGTTAGCTTGCCATCAAGGGTTGGCAGTGAGAGAAGCTTGCATCCTGTAAATTTATCAGGAGCCCCACATTCATCTACCATAATATGCGCAGTTTCAGCACAGATAATGGCGTTATAACTTTTTGTTGCAGCCATTAAGCCGGTAACATTTGCACCTGTGCCGTTAAAGACAAAGAATGGTTCCGAACTCGGGCCAAAATGCTGCTTCAGCAGAGAAATAGCCTTCTTGGTATAATCATCGTCACCGTAACCGATTGCATGCCCCACGTTGGCATGAACAATGGCGTCCATTATCCGAGGATGAACACCAGAATTATTATCGCTGGCAAAGCTTCTAAACTGTTTCTTCATTTCTTTTATGATTAATGCGCCAAAATAGCTCAAATAATGAAAAATTCGACGCAATTTAGGCTAGATAATGACTTTTAATCGCAAGAAAAGTGACCTAAGGCCTTCGGATTTTCCGACTTATTGACGGTTTTAGCAATTTCATTCCACCAATATCTAATTATTTCTGTAATTTAGTAGAGGTAATATTGGTATGAAAACTGTTATTCAACACATTAAAGAACTGCTTCATATAAAATAAAGCCGTTGATTGCAAACCAACAAGTGCCTAATACTAATCCTAGGTATCCTAAAATTCCGATGTAAAGTGAAACTGGATGTCTGGAAATTTTTCTTGTGCCATCTGCAACGCATACGAACTTTCGGCAAGAAATACCTCTCTGCCATGCTTGTCAAGGGCAAGTTGATTATACTTTCTTTTCCTAAAATCTTCGAGCTGCACCTTGTTTTTACTAACAATCCAGCAAGCTTTATATAGGTTAAATGGTTCGTATCGACATGATGCTCCATATTCATGCTCGAGCCTGTATTGAATAACGTCGAACTGTAATGCACCAACAGTGCCAATAATTTTCCGGCCATTATACTTGTTAACAAAGAGTTGCGCAACACCTTCGTCCATCAGCTGATCTATTCCTTTGGCCAGCTGCTTATATTTATGAGGGTCGGCGTTTTCGATATACCGAAAAAGCTCTGGCGAAAAGCTTGGAATTCCTCTAAAATGCAGAGCCTCTCCCTCAGTAAGGGTATCTCCTATCTTAAAGTTGCCAGTATCGTGCAGGCCAATGATGTCACCAGGAAAGGCAAAGTCGATAATAGATTTCTTGTCGGCCATAAAGGCGTTTGGGCTTGCAAATTTTATACTTTTTCCAAGCCTGACGTGAAGGTATGGCTTGTTTCGTTCGAACGTTCCGGAGCATATCTTCAAAAATGCAATCCGGTCCCGATGGTTAGGATCCATGTTGGCATGAATTTTAAACACGAACCCTGTCAACTTCTCCTCATATGGGCTGATCTCTCGCTCCTCGGTAAACGATTTTGTTGGGCTTGGGGCAATTTGAATGAAACAATTGAGCAACTCTTGAACACCAAAATTATTGAGAGCTGAGCCAAAAAATACTGGGGCAAGCTTCCCCTTCAGGTAAAGTTCTCTGTCGAACTCAGAATAAACACTTTCGATGAGGTTGATTTCCTCCTTTAGTGTCTTGGTAAAGGGTGAAATGTATGAATCTAACACGCCAGATTCAAAAATGTTATCTATTTGAATATTTTCCTCACCAACGCGCTGTTTATCCTCCGAAAAGAAGAGGTTCAGCGTTTTTTCAAACATATTATACACACCCTTAAATGTAGGCCCCATGCTTATGGGCCAAGAAAGTGGTCTAACCGAAATCTGGAGTTCCTTCTCTATCTCATCAAGCAAGTCGAAAGGGTCACGCCCCACACGGTCAAGCTTGTTAATGAATACGATAACAGGCGTATTGCGCATACGACAAACGTCCATAAGCTTTCGAGTCTGCGCTTCTACGCCCTTGGCACAGTCTATAACAATGATAACGCTATCAACGGCCGTTAAGGTTCTAAAGGTATCCTCAGCAAAATCTTGGTGCCCCGGGGTGTCAAGAATGTTGATTTTAGCATCATTATACTCAAATCCCATGACAGAGGTAGCGACTGATATACCCCTTTGTCGCTCAATCTCCATGAAGTCGGAGATTGCTGCCTTCTTTATTTTATTCGACTTAACGGCACCAGCAACGTGAATTGCACCACCAAAAAGCAGTAATTTCTCCGTTAGAGTTGTTTTCCCTGCGTCTGGGTGACTAATAATAGCAAATGTTCTTCGTCGGTTAATTTCGTGCATTAAATCCATTTTTTATCAATTTTTTGAAGGTGCAAAGTTAATTGTAAATTTATTCCGGCGAAGGTATTTGAGCTAGAAGCGAAAAGAAATGACATTATAATGGCATCTTGCCATGACGGTGGGCGTGCTAGTTTACTTGGAACAACCAAATAATTCAATTTTTTTTGAAAATAGTAAATACTTATATGCTAAGGTTTTCCTGTATTTTACAATAACCCATTGATCCACAATTCTGTTGACTATAATAGGTGGGAGTGCTTAACACGGTCAAAAGCGAGCCATCAGAATCCAAATGTTTCAGCCCTTATTAGTTTTATAGGCGATAGCTAAATATCAACAATATTAACGTTACTGTGATAATATAAAATAATTTATCAACCTATATCAGCCTTAATTATAGCTCTATTTATGCGCCGAATAAAGCAAGGCCCATTATAGATAAACCCAGTATAGACCTGAATAAGGCTTGCACCAGCTTTCAGCATGTCGAGGGCATCTTTTTCAGACATTATGCCACCAACACCTACAATAGGAAACTTGCCGCCAGTAATAGAGGAGATATGCTCAACAAGTTTTATCGACTTTTCAAATAGTGGTTTTCCGCTCAATCCGCCACTTCCAAGACTGTTAACCTTCACGTCTGGTGTTACAAGGCCCTCACGACTGCGAGTAGTGTTAGTTGCTACAACTCCATCTAGGCCAAATTGCATTGCCGTTTTTACCTGCTCAGTGGCTTGATCCATGCTTAAATCGGGGCTCACCTTTAGCAGAATTGGTCGGTATTGCACTTGTTGACTTCTCAGCTTTGTAAGCTGGCTTAAGATGCTACTCAATTCGTCATTTTCCTGAAGCTCATGTAGGTCTGAAATATTTGGGCAGGACACGTTAACAACGAAATAGTCCACATAGGGATATAACCCCTGAAACACCTCAGCGTAGTCCTCTACTGCTCTACTATTTGGCGTCAGCGTATTTTTTCCAATATTTCCTCCAACAATAACTTTTTTTCTCCGTTTTGCTAATTTCGCTACAGCAGCCTCAAGTCCAAGGTTGTTAAACCCCATGCGATTTACAAGGGCTTGGTCTTCAGGAAGTCGAAAGCTACGCGGTTTTGGATTACCCGGCTGGCCCTTGGGGGTAACAGTTCCCACTTCAATAAAACCAAAGCCTAGAGCATCCATTTCAGAAATCAGCTTTGCATCCTTATCAAAACCAGCAGCAAGGCCCACTGGGGATGGGAACTTCAATCCAAAAACGGTACGTGTTAAGCGGCTATCGTTAACGCGTAGTATTTTTTTTACTAGTAGTCTCAGACCTGGAATTACAAAAAAAATTCTAAGTGAAGTAGCTACAAGTAGATGAACGGATTCAGGGTTAAGACAAAATAGAAAAGGTCTTATAAGTCGCTTGTACATCGAAATTTTTCACAAAAATAGCAATTATTGAAACGCTACTCGGGAAAGTATTCAGAAAACGTCTTATCCTTGAAAAATATCAAGACTCTCTCTATATCCTTTTTGTTTATCGCGCTCATAGGAGGATGATTGTCCCCAATGACATCTGTAGATACTTCATTTACAGGTGGTTTGGTAGTATTGCTAGATACCACACGTTGCACCTCATCCAGAATCTTAGGCGGTGAATCAAAAAGGGTGGCTTGCACTGACTGCCGATACATTCCACCCTTACCAGTAATTAACCATTCAGGGTTAATTTCAGGAAATTTTTGGAGTATTTTCTCAATAAAATCGAAGGAAGGCTTATTTCTCCCTGAAAGAATATGAGAAATACTTGACTTCTGTACCCCAATGATTTCAGCAAATTTGGTAGCCGTTAGCTGCTTTCCAGTAAGCAATTTAAGAAGTCTATCCTGCATAAACGAAAAGATATTCACAAATATAAACAGAAATTCACATAATGCAATACAACGTAGATTACATATGTATATTATATACTGTCACATTTGTAATCACAACAAATGTGCACATGGTATTGAGAGAAAGGTTAAATTAGTAACTTAGACTTATCTAATTATGATATAAGGCTATATAAATTAGTTATTACTTAAAGTGCATTATAGTTAATATGAGTTATTATGCTGGTTATTTGATATATATAATGTATATATTGTGATATAATACGACTAATGCATCCATTTAATACAAAAATAGTCTTTTTAGTTAAAGTATATTTTGAGAAATACTATCTATTTATCTGATATATAGTATAATATAATATTGTAAAGTTATGATCTCTCAAAAAATATTGTCTGTGTTAATTGTGGTTTACATGTGTAATTATATGTTTGTGATTTGGCAACCTTGCTTCTCACCTATTTTCACCCAGCAATATTCATTAATAAAGGCATGTGTAACCTAAATACTCAGGCTCTTCTATGGCCTTCGCGGGATGGATAAGGCATGAATACAGAACTACGCATTGAGATGATATTAAAAACACCAGGGAAATAAGGTCTTTAGCCTTCCTTATGGAGAATAGTAAAAAGAATTACACAGAACATGCTGCATAATTCATCATTTACACATGAATGTGCCGAGATACTAGATATTCGAAGCATTAAGATATGTGATACAGCTATGGATAATTTAACCTAGCGGTATTTTTTGCTTTGAAATGGAGGGAAATGGCCAAAGAAAAAGCCAATTCAATGAAGAATTGGCTCAATTTAGGTTAGGTTTTGACGAGAAAAATGGGCCTAGAAAGAGTACGTGGTATTGTCGCGGCTAAAGTCGTATGGTGAGAGCATTATTTCTTGGGTTACATTTGTAAACTCCATCTCTTCTAGTAATCCATGATCGCTATAAATTTCGATTTTAATTGGTATCAGCTCCTTCTTATCTATGAAGACGAGCATTTTCCTAGCATAGTCAGATGGAATTGTGAGCATTGTCTGATCAGGGATACAGTTGGGATCCACATTGGGATTGAGCATCCTTAAGGTGTAGAGATATAGATGCTGTGATTGGGCAATAGAATAGAGGGTTTCCCCCTTCTTTGTTCGATAATGTTCAAGCCGATAGGAAGGGTTATCGACCAAGTATCGGAAACACTGTTTTTCAAGGCAGAGCTCTTCCCCTTCATAGGTTATGGAAGCCTGTTTATTCACTGTAATGATATGTTTCACAACTTCAACCAAATACCAGTAGCCTGCTTCAAAAATTGGATGCCTAGACTCTCTTAGCATAATATTACCAAGAGGATCGAGTGAAAAGGATATCCAAGGAAATGAATTTCTATGAATTAATACCTTGTTGTTGTTAACGCCTTCAGCATAAAGAAGTTCTAATCCTTTTTGAGGCGAATCTTGCCTATAATAGAAGTCGAAAGGATGTTTTCGCAACTTAAAAAAGCCTGTCTTGCTGTTACTTTCCCCTGACGGCTCAACCTCACAGAACCTCATTTGAAACGAGATAGTATTCTCCATCTCGAGCTTGTTCAATGTAGACCAGAAAATTTTAAGCTGATCATTTTTTTGTGGGGCACCACATGCAACTTGATTTAATGTTACCATGGCAATTCCTGCCGCAGCATTTCGCAAACAACTTAACATAATTATTGCGTTTTCCTTACCCTATTTAAAAATAGTAAAAGCCAGAGAGCATGTAAGCCGGGTTCTGTTTCTAGGTATTGCTACCCAAACCCTCACCATTTATCTATTCTTAGGGTCACCCCTAAGCTCAAGCGGCCTACCCCCCGGCATTGGACGAGCAGTCCTCAGCTGCCGGTATACATGGCCTTACAACCCATCAGACGTACGGCTCCCAGTGTCACCACTGAAACCGGTGGGCTCTTACCCCACCTTTTCACCCTTACCGCATCCGAAGATGTGGCGGTTTTTTTCTGTTACGTTACTATGCCCTCGCGAACATCTTCCCGTTAGGAAGCATGGTGCTCTGTGTTGCCCGGACTTTCCTCCATTTTTTCAAACAGCGGTGAAGCTGCTCTCTGGCAATTACAAATTAGAAACTACTTTAACATTACTAAGGTTGCACCATAACCATATTCTTTGAATGATGCATCCTGATATCTCAACTTTGCATAGGTTGTATCCAGCAGCTTTCTTAGTTCAAACTTCAGCTTGCCATTTCCAACTCCATGAATAAATACTATTCTTTTCACTTTTGACTTGATTGCTCCTTCTAAGGAGGTAGTGAACCGTGCCAATTGGATATCCAAAATCTCTTTTGATGAGAGCGTTGAATAATCATCAACCAGTTCCTCAATGTGCAGATCAACCTCCTCCATCTCTGTAATCACAACCTTATTAGCATTGGATTGTGTCGTTGCCGATTTAGGTAGGAGCATTGCCTCTTTAATCTTCTCCGGTTCAGGAAATTCAACGGGATCCTTCTCAGTAAGTTTCACCAACATCGCTTTTTCATCGAAAAAGTCATTCACTACATAAGCTCCTGGGCGCAACAATTTCACTGATGATATGCTGATATTAAACTGCTCAGCTGGCTTTAATTTAAACTCCTTATTCTTAAAAAATAGGAGTTGAAAATTCAACGCAATGCCTTGTGGCAAATCAGTTTGTGAAACAACTCCAAGTAACAGTTTCGTATCAGGTTCAAGCATTCCTGCACCCAAAGGCTGTAAGCGATTATTTGTCTCCGCCCTTGAAATAACATAATAGGCCCGATATGAACCATCATTTATCAAGAACATGCTCATCTTACCATCTGTTGGATGAACCGAATTTTCTGGAACAAGTGCCAACAATAGTGCAATACTTTCACCATCAGGATCCTTATCTCCTTCTAATTGGGAAGAAGAGTTGCTTTCAGGTTCCACAATTTTGGAAACTGACAATGTTTCAGGCCTCCCTCCTTTGTTCAATAAGGATTCTTTTGTATCCGATATTGCATTTCGGTTATTTTGATTTTTATTGGTCTCATTGGAAAGAATAAGGTCACTAATTAGGCAAGGTAAATCGAATCCATCTTCGGTTTCAACCAGAACCTGATTGTTTCTCAATATCTTAACTACTGTTCCCTCTCCAACTTCGTTGAGAAACTTCACTCTCGCACCTACACTTAACTCCATGATATTTTCCCTTCGTGTTTACAACTTCTTAAGTTTGCAAAAATAGTTAATTTTGCTCCACAAAAAATGTATTATTCCTATTATACCCAAACACGTGCAATTTATTCCTGTTGACATTGACAATTACACCTATCAACTACCTGAATCACGAATTGCAAAATTCCCAGTTGATGATAGAGATAAATCTAAGCTGCTCATCTACAAAGGTGGAAATATTGAAGATGACCAATTTGCTAACATACCGAACCTACTTAAACAAAAGGTATTTATCTTTAATAACACAAAGGTCATTAAAGCACGGCTTCTCTTTAAACGCGCAACAGGCGCTACCATTGAGGTATTCTGCCTTGAGCCAATTCAGCCTGTTGACTATCAGGAGATGTTTGGCTCCACAAAGCCAGTTGCATGGAAGTGCATCGTTGGAAATCTCAAGAAGTGGAAGGAGGAAACACTATCAATGCCGCTAACTATCGGCCATGATACCATTAAACTTGAGGTTTGTAAGGAAGAAACTCTTCCAGAAGGGCTAATTATCCGATTTTCGTGGGATAACATCAATGTAAGTTTTGGACAGGTTCTTGAAGCAGCAGGTGCCATTCCAATACCACCTTACCTAAACAGAAAGGAAGAAACGATTGATGAGACGAGGTATCAAACTGTATATTCAAAATGGGAAGGTTCCGTTGCTGCACCTACAGCAGGACTGCACTTTACTGAATCGGTTATTCAACGGCTTAAACAGAGTGGCTCTCAAATGGTTGAGTTGACACTTCATGTTGGTGCTGGAACGTTTAAACCAGTGAAAGCGAGTTCGATTAGCGAGCACACCATGCATAGTGAGCACTTTTCGGTACCCCTTGAATCATTGGAGGTGATTAAGAAGAGCATAGGGGATATTATAGCTGTTGGAACTACTTCGGTTAGAACACTTGAGTCCCTATACTGGATCGGGGTAGGCATGATAAATAGTGCAGGCAACAACCGTTCCTTTCACCTCAAACAGTGGGATGCATATCAACTTGTGGATACTATTCCGGCGGCTACAGCAATTGATGAGCTAATCTCATTTTGTAAATCCGAGGGTATTACCCATTTTGATGGTTCAACTCAAATAATGATCTCACCAGGTTATAAATTTCGTTTGATCAATGGTATGATAACCAATTTTCACCAGCCACGTAGTACCTTACTGTTGCTTATCTCAGCATTTATTGGAGATGATTGGAAAAAGGTATATCAGCATGCAATGGATAATGGCTATAGGTTCTTGAGCTATGGTGATTCTTCGTTGCTCCTTCCAGCCAGTGTCGAATGATATTAATTATAACGGACATACCCTCAATTCGCAACACATTACAGGCTGGTTCATAGTTATTTGTAAAATAAATTAGCATTATGGTTAATATTAGCAAAACAATGTGGCTACCCACATCTAAAAAGGAGATTGAATCGCTCGGGTGGGAACAACCTGACGTTATTCTATTCTCTGGCGATGCTTATGTTGACCATCCTTCGTTTGGCATTGCAGCAATAGGCCGAATTCTTGAGCATGCTGGTTTTAAGGTTGCCATTGTTCCCCAACCAAACTGGAGGGACGACCTTCGTGATTTTAAAAAACTTGGGCCACCACGCCTTTTCTTTGGAATTTCCTCGGGGGCCATGGACTCCATGGTCAACCATTACACTGCCAACAAACGCATCCGAAGCAATGATGCCTACACACCAAATGGTCAAGCTGGCTTTCGGCCCGACTATGCGGTATCCATTTACAGCAACATACTTAAGCAAATCTACCCTGAAATACCAGTCGTCATTGGCGGAATAGAATCTTCACTTCGACGACTTACACACTATGACTACTGGTCAGACTCCTTGATGCCATCCATTCTCTATCAGTCCAAGGCCAACATGTTGGTTTATGGAATGGGGGAAAAAGCTATTGTGCAAATTGCAAGATTACTAGATGCGGGTACCCCTATTGAATCAATCACCGCTATTCCTCAAACTGCCTTTATCTCAGCAGAGGAATCCAAAGGTGATAACTATGTTAAGCTCCACTCCTTCACGGAATGTATTGAGAGTAAAACTAAGTTCGGGCAAAATTTTGCTCTCTTTGAAACAGAGTCTAATAGAGTTTCTCCAAGCAACTTGATTGAAGAAGGACCTGACGGTTTTGTTGTTGTGAATGCTCCATTCCCAATAACTACAACAGAGGAGTTGGACTCCTATCACAATCTTCCTTTCACCTACCTGCCTCACCCCCGCTATGATGGAAAGGGAGCGATTCCGGCATACGAGATGATAAAAACATCAATTAATATACATCGCGGATGCTTTGGTGGTTGTTCTTTTTGTACTATTTCGGCTCATCAAGGAAAGTTTGTTACAAGTAGATCACAGAAATCTATCATTGATGAAATAAACAAGATTAAGGAGTTGCCCGATTTCAAGGGATACCTTTCTGATCTTGGTGGACCATCGGCCAACATGTACATGATGAAGGGAAGGGACCTAGCCCAATGTGAAAAGTGTCGACGCCCCTCCTGCATCTTCCCAAAAATCTGCAAGAACCTGAATACCTCCCATCGTCCACTCCTCGATCTCTACCACAACGTTTCAAAAATTGCAGGCATAAAAAAAGCATTCATTGGCAGCGGAATACGTTACGATCTTTTCTTAACTGACGGGGTTGGTGATCCATCTGAAAATTATGAATACTTGAAGGAGGTAATTCTGCATCACACCTCCGGACGGTTAAAGGTGGCTCCTGAGCACACCGCCACTTCGGTATTAAAAAGAATGCGAAAGCCGGAATTTGGACTTTTTGAGAAGTTGGATAAGGAGTTTAATAGAATCAATCGTTCAGCCGGGGTAAACTTTCAGCTAATACCATACTTTATTTCAAGTCATCCGGGGTCCACAGAACAAGAGATGAAGCAGCTCGCTGATTCCACACGAAGTCTTAACTTCAAACTTGAGCAGGTTCAGGATTTTACGCCTACGCCCATGACCTTATCGTCAACAATATTCTATACGGGAGTTGATCCCTACACGGGCGAAAAAGTTTTTGTAGCTAGAAGTCAGGAGGAAAAGCTACGACAACGGGACTACTTTTTTTGGTATAAGAAACCAGAGACAGGTAGATCAATAAAACCTAGCAATACGATTAAGAATAGGTACAAAAAAAGATAGAAGAGGTTTAAAACTCTTCTATCTTCAGGAAGTTATACCTTCTGTTTATGCGGCGCCTAATGAGGTTCCGATAAGGAATACAGCAGCAAGTGAAATAATGGCATACAGTTCAGGGAATACAGCAAGAATAAGTGTGTTACCAAATACCTTGTGTCCATTACCAATAGCAGTAATACCATTTGCACAAACCTGGCCTTGACGAATTGCCGAAATTAGACCAACAGTGCCCATTGCCAACCCCGCACCAAATATAGCGGCGGCTTGAAACCACGTAATGGAAGGTACGAGAAAATTTTTCAACATAAAGTAGCCAGTAAAGCCATAAAGCCCCTGCGTTCCAGGAAGAGCGCTTAAAACAAGAAAATTACCAAAAGCGCTACTCTCCTTTTTGAGTGCTCCAATGGATGCATTTCCAGTAATAGTTACCCCAAGGGAACTACCTACTCCCGAAAGAATGACCATAAGTGCAATTCCGATGTAAGCAAAAATGATTGGTCCCATAATTATTAGTTATAAAAGTTAACGTTTAATAGGTTAATTGTTCTTTTTAAAAGGATTGTAAAGCGTACCACCCCCAGTAAAGTTGGCGTTTTTATAGAACTCCACAAAAGTAAGACGCATTGGATGCACGAGTGCACCAAGCCCTCCCATGAAAAGGTTTATTGAATGCCCAACTACTAAAATTAAAACAATGACGATTTGCTTTACAATAATAATATCGGGAGCCATACCGAAGGCAAGGCTGTTATACACACCTCCCAAAATTGCTCCCGAAAGAGAGAGTGCAAACAATCGAATGTAGGAAAGGACATCACCTAACAAACCAGTAGCCATGTTGTAGCTATCCCAAATTCCCAATCCAAAATTGAGAAATGGATTTTTGCCAGGGCTATTGAAGAAAAAGATGGCAATCCCTGTAACAGCTGCCACAATTAGGTGAAGATTTCCCCAAGGCTTGAGCATCGGAACAATACCTCCCAATGCATAGCATGCCGCTGTAAATGAAATAAAAACGAACCATCCAATTGTAGAAACAGCATACCACCAGTTATGCTGCTTGGCAAGATTAAAGGCTTTGATGGCCATGCCAAACAAAATCTGAACTGCCCCAACCATCAATGCTAAGCGAAACAACTTTTGCGAATCGAGCATAATGTTATGCAGGCTGCTGGCCCATCCCAAGTTAAGTTTTAAAAGGTCAACACCAAATAGGGTGCCTGTGATAACACCAAAAATTATGGTTGCTAAACCAAGCCACTGTATGAGCGACATTATGGGCCTTAAGTCAGCCTTAACCCTGGATTTTAAAATGGTAGCTGCTAATATTAATATTACGCCATACCCAGCATCGGCCAAACAAAAGCCGAAGAACATCATAAAGAAGGGAGCAAAGAAGGAAGTTAGGTCTATTTCATTATAGACAGGCAATGAGAATAGAGCACCAATTGGTTCGAATAACTTTGCGAAGCGATTATTCTTCAACAATATTGGGGGATTATCTTCAACTTTTCCTTCCTCAGCAAGATAGTATACTCCATTTGCTTCGGCAAATTCCTCTATTACTTTCCTTTGCTCAGTTGGTGCCCATCCCTCTAGCAACATAACTTTCTCATCGGCTTCAAGAAGGGTGTCATCCCAAACCTTTTGAATAACTAAAGAATTCTGGACTTTCGCCATTTCCTTCTCGAGCAATTCCTTTTGACTAGCCATGGAACTATACTCAGTCACAATGTGATCCAGCTGTTGCCGGATGAGAGCTAACTCTTCCGTTTTTTCAGAAAATGAAGCAACGGGAGGTTTCATCTCGATGGCCTCATGAATTATGGCATCACCCTCCTGATAAACGGCGACAAAGTACACGGTGCCTTCGATGCGAGCAATTTCCTCAATTGGAAACTCCCGAAACCAATCGGAATTAAAACGCTTTTCTGCAATAGAGTAATACTTCAATGTGAGACCAAGAGAGGTAAGCCTATTGAGATCGGAGGCAGAAAAATCGCCCCACGGACGAACATCCTTCAGCTCCTTTTCAACTCTTTTTTCTTGGTTTTCAAGTTGCTCATTCTCCTTGCGAATTGCGGTTAACCTTACCAGAAAGTCGTCGAGTGAAAACTCCTTCAAATTATTTTGTACCGAAGCTTGTTTACCCTCCAAGAAAGAGATTGCACCTTTAAGCTGGGCAATCAAATCTAGAAAGTTCTTCTCCTTCTCGCCAATATGCTGGTGCTTTTCCGACACATGTATCAACCCCATATTTTGGAGGTTCTCCAAAAAATTCGGATACTCTTGGTGGTATACCAGAAAAGCAAATTTGGTCATCGGGATAATCATTGCTCGTCCTCCACAATCTCGTAACGTTTCTTAACAATCTTTTGAGCCGATTTAGAAAGGTTTTCTTCATCTTCAAGAAAACGCTTTATCTTGCGAATAGCCTCTTCATACCCGGGGATCTGAACCTTCTCATACAGGTTTACCTTCTGAGTTGTTTTCTTTCGGGCAAAGTCAAGTAGCTTCATTTTCTCAAGGTAAAACTCTCTCTCAATGCCAATGTAGGCTAAATCTTGTAATATTTTTATTCCATCAGTGAACCAGAATGGTTTGGAAAAAACATTAAACTCCTTCACCGTAAAGATAACATCCTCAAGAATTGGAATTTTAACACCTGCAATTTTAACAACCCTAAGGTTAACGTCCTCAACCGTAATCAATCCTGGCTCAAACTCACCCCACAAGCCAACCATAAAGTCATATTCAGCCATTTTTCGGATCAACTTGTTGCTCAGATCCTCGGCAATTGTCTTGGCTTTTTTTACTTCAAGGCGGAGGGCCGATTCCTTATTTTTAATGGTAGGAAGAGCCCTTACCCTGATTTTAAGTTGCTTGTTAAGGTCGTTAAGTGAAGTTTTATTAAACTGAAACTTTATTGCCATAGCAATTAATTTGTGAGGTTAATAAACCCAGCACGGTTATTTACCCTGCCAGTACTTTTCAACCAATTCTGCCTTAATACCAACCTCTGCCTTGGAGAAATAGGTACCAAAAAGTTCCCATCCAGTGTTGAGCATGGTTTCAATGTCCACGTTAACATCAATAGCAAGCAAGCGCTCAGAGTATGCTTTGGCATACTTCAACGTACGCTCATCATAGTCGGTAAGGTCAAAACCATTTTCCAACTTGGTTTTCGCGTTGGCTGCATCGGCATAAAGACGCACTGCCGCGTTCATAACCTGTGGATGATCCTCACGCGTTTTCTTTCCAATTACAAGCTGTTTTAAGCGTGATAAACTTCGAAAAGGATCCACAATAACTTTACCAGTGTCGGAATCGGAGCGTAAAAAAAGTTGCCCCTCAGTAATATAGCCAGTATTATCAGGAATTGCGTGGGTAATATCGCCACCATTCAAGGTTGTAACTGCAATAATAGTTATGGAACCGCCTTCTGGAAACTGCACTGCCTTCTCGTAAATACGTGCTAGGTCAGAGTAGAGCGAGCCGGGCATACTGTCCTTTGAAGGAATCTGGTCCATACGATTCGACACAATACTGAGAGCGTCGGCATAGAGGGTCATGTCGGTAAGCAGCACGAGAACCTTCTCATTCTTGTCTACGGCAAAGTATTCGGCGGCAGCAAGCGCCATATCTGGTATAAGCAAACGCTCAACGGGTGGATCGTCCGTAGTATTTACGAAGCTTACAATACGATCGAGCACGCCAGCATTGTCGAACACATTTTTAAAGAAAAGGTAATCGTCGTTTGAAAGGCCCATTCCCCCAAGGATAATTTTATCGGCCTTAGCTCGAAGTGCAACCATGGCCATAACCTGATTGTATGGCTGATCGGGATCGGCAAAGAATGGAATCTTCTGTCCAGATACAAGTGTATTATTCAGGTCAATCCCCGCAATACCCGTTGCAATAAGTTCAGACGGTTGCATACGACGAAGCGGATTCACCGAAGGGCCTCCCACTTCTCTATACTCTCCCTCAATTTCCGGTCCATCACCAATTGGCTTTCCATAGGCATTGAAGAAGCGACCAGCCAAATCATCGCTAACGGTCAACTTTGGTGGCTCACCAAAAAATATCACTTCGGTATTGGTTGCAATACCTTCGGTTCCTGAAAAAATCTGAAGCGTAACTAAATCGCCCATAATTTTCACTACCTGGGCCATTTTCCCTCCAACCAGCGCTAACTCTTCATTGGAAACCCCCTGAGCTCGTAGCGTGCAGGTGGCCTTGGTAATACCTGTTATTTTGGTATATATTCGCTGAAATGCTTTTGTTTCCATTCCTAAGCCCTTCTTTCGTTTAGCATAGTGTTAAGCTCCTTTTCATAATTAGCAAATTGCTCCGACTCAAACTCCGAATAGTTCATTTGTCTGAGAGTATTGATAAGGTTCTTATAGTAGGTGGTACAATCCTCGAAATTTTCAAAACTAAAAGACTGACGAGAAATATTCATTACCAAATTCAGCATATATTTTTGACGATTTAGAGGACAAGACTGGTCGATCTTATCAAATCCATCCTGCTGAAGTATAATAAAGTCAATTAATTCTGACTTCCAAAATTTATCATGGTAGTCAATTGGAACGCTATCATCACCTAAAATATTGATCTGTTCGTAGGCTTCCTTGCCTCTCCGAACTAAATTCTTAGCCTCCAAAACTAGGTCAACCCAGTTATCCTGAATTTTTGTGTTTAAATACTCAATGATTTCAGGGTATTCAAGATATTTAGAGTAGCTGTCGAGTGGGTCTATAGCGGGGTAACGTTTAGAGTCGGCTCGTTGCTGTGAAAGTCCGTAGAAACAACGCGCTACCTTCTTTGTGGACTCAGTAACTGGTTCTTTCAAGTTACCACCCGCCGGAGAAACTGTTCCGATAAAAGTTACAGAACCACTTGATCCATTATTAAGGTATACAAAACCTGCGCGAGCGTAGAAGTTTGAAATGATAGCCGGAAGATCCATTGGAAATGCATCGGGGCCTGGCAACTCCTCCAAACGGTTTGACATTTCACGAAGTGCCTGGGCCCAACGTGAGGTGGAGTCAGCTAACAACAAAACCTTCAATCCCATTGACCGGTAGTATTCACCAATAGTCATGGCAGTGTAAACTGAAGCTTCACGAGCAGCAACGGGCATGTTTGAGGTATTGCAGATAATAGTGGTTCGTTCCATTAACTTTCTGCCTGTTCTTGGATCTTCAAGGTGCGGAAATTCCACAAACATCTCCACAACTTCATTAGCACGTTCACCGCATGCTGCAACAATAATCATGTCGGCATCAGCTTGTTTGGAAATGGCATGCTGTAGTACAGTCTTGCCACAACCAAAAGGTCCGGGAATAAATCCGGTACCGCCTTCGGCCATCGGATTGAAGGTGTCTATTGATCGAACACCTGTTTCCATAATTCGGAAAGGGCGCGGTTTATTCTTAAATGCCGTAATGGCAATTTTAACTGGCCACTTCTGAATCATTGTTACCGAATGTTCCTTCCCACTCTCGTCCACCAGCAGAGCAATCTCGTCAGTTATCTTATAGTTTCCAGCAGAAACGAGTTTTTTAATGGTATACTTTTCAGTGAACGTAAACGGAACCATGATTTTGTGCTTGAGCCAATTTTCGGTCACCTCCCCTAGCCAGTCACCGGCAGATACCTTATCTCCAATTTTTGCAATGGGGATAAAATCCCATACACTGTCATAATCTAAGGAGTCGGTATAATTTCCTCTTTGTAGAAAAATTCCATTCATCTTACCAAGGTCGTTTTGAAGACCGTCGTAATTTTTGGATAGAAGGCCTGGACCAAGCGTTGCTTCCAGCATATGCCCATCGAACTCTACTGAATCGCTAACCTTTAGGCCACGTGTGCTTTCAAACACCTGAACATAGGTCAATTTTCCATTCACCTTAATAACTTCGGCCATAAGCTTGGCCTCGCTATGTTGAATGTAGCAGATTTCGTTTTGGGCAACAGGACCATCAGCTTCTACAATAACTAAGTTGGAGATAATACCAACCACTTTCCCTTTTGTTTTCATATGTTGCCTATTCCGGTTTACAAAACACTATTGCTTAAAGCTGGACGATAGCTCAAAGCTTGATTTTAATTCATTCACTAAATTTTGAAATAGCACTTCGCCGTGCTCGCGGTCTAAACTAAGCCAACGAGAAACAATTGTGGCTTTAACAAAGAAGGCCATCAGCCACTGCAAGTTAAAGTAGTCGTATACTGCTAGATCTTCGGCAACCTGCCAGCGGAGTTGATCAAACTTCTTTTCGCGCTCGAGCAAGTTAAACTGCTCTACAATTTGGAAAACGCGCTCGATGTAGTCTATCTCTTTTTTTATTCCAAAATCGGGAGCAGTGCTTCTTGATAAAGTCTCTACAAGTTCTCCAGCACCAATTAATGATGAGGCTATGTCCTTTTTCTGATTTCGACATGCCAAGGCAGCCAGAATATTCCGAAAATCCCGATCGAAGGAGTACCAATTTCGAAGAAATGGGTTTGCACTCTTTTCCATTGCCTCGTAGAAAAGTGTCCAAAGGTATGCCTCAGGCGATTTTTTGGCCTCATCTTCAGTAACTTCCTCCTCCTCCTTGGGTAGCTGCGATTGGATATAGGTTTGCATAAACGGCGGCAAGTTGAGGTGCTCAATTGCCTCAATCATACCCTCTTCCGTAAAGTTACTCAGGGTATTGAATCGAACGCCACTTACACTTCTTACATAGAGTAAGTTCTCGATATCAAAAGGTCGAAATATCTCTGATAATAGATACCAATCATTCGGGTGAATATTCTCCTGAACTTCCTCCTTGAGGCGGTCAATGCTAAAGCCTTTATTTTCCAAATCCATTACGAGCTCAGGAAGGCCTGCCACAAGGTAGTAGTAATTCCTACCCATACTATTCCCCCCCAAAAAGAAGCTCGATTAGCCGTGGGCGCAGATATTCCTTGAATAGATTTTCAAAATCGGCATCGGTAAATGAGATGTAGTAGCCACCATCTTTTGGACCAATTTTGAAACCAGCATTAAAGTTAGCCTCAAACAAAATATTAACGCCCTGGTTTAGCTGCTTTCCGGCAACATCAGTAAAATAGCTGGCCAACTTTTTTTCCAACTCTTTTGGAAGAAGGAGGTCCAATTCGACCTTGGTAGCCTTATTTGGATTCCATGTGCTAATAGCTGTATTAACAATCTGCTTAACAAATTCAGCATCATTTACAGCACTACTAACTGCCGGGGTAACAACCTTTGCCGTTATAATGTTAACTAATTGTTGCTTAAAGGCATTAAGCATTTGCTTACCAGTTAGCTGAATCTCAGATTCTGAATTTTTCTTAAGTTCAGCTGCTTCCTTTTTTGTTTTAATCAGGAGTTGTTCTGCTTCCTTCTGAGCATCATTTAAAATTTGTTGTGCGTCGGCCTTAGCCTTTGCAACAATTTGATCCGCCTCCTGCGTTCCCTTGTTAACGCCTTCTTGGTAGATCTTTTCTGTTAACTCCTGAAGCTTGCTCTGCATACAAGTATCTCCTATGTTTGATAACCGAAAATCGGTTGGTTTACGTATAAATTATTGGCCGATGTAAAGATGTTAATCTCCTAAGTTCTATGTGCCATATTTTCACTACCTTTTACACCGAATGTTGCAAAAATAGAAATTATGGGAACAAAAACAACTGACAAAAATTGGCTTTCCCCCATTGTAAGACATTGTTACTATTATAATGCTGTTGACCTTGATGTTACAACATCGTTAATTTATACTAAAAGCATAAAGCCATGACTGAACATAAAAAAAACAAGATTTTAGTCAGCATTGACTTCCAAGAAGAATCATATGCCGCATTGAAGCAAAGCTATCAGGTCGCAAAGTTTCTGAAAGCAGAACTAGTCCTACTGCATGTATTTGAACTTCCCGATATTTTACACTCCTTTTTTGTAAAGAATGAAGATCTTGTGATGCTTACAGCCGAGACAGTCACCAAGCTCGCTAACCTTGCTACCAAAGCAGAAGAAGAGTCCGGCTTAAAGGTTTCCACTCGATTTGAAACAGGAAAGGCCTATGCAAAGATTGTGGAAATTGCTAAAGAAGTTTGTGCTCGTCTCATTATCATGGGTACAAGTAATACCAAACAGCGATATAAAATGGGCTCCAATACCATACATGTTGTTGCAAGCGCACCTTGCCCCGTAATTACGTTAAAGAGTTCTGAGCATCGGATTGATTTCAAGCACGTGGTAATGCCGCTTGACCTTACCAAACCGACAGCAGAACAAACCGCAATGGCAGTTGCACTTGGTCGATACTTCAATTCCACGATTCATATTATATCAGTGCTTACGGGAGGCATCTTTCTGCACAGGAGTCGGATTTATAGTAAGATGCTGCGCGTTGAAAAGGAGCTGACAAAGCAAGGCATTGCCACAAAGTTAAAGCTCTACCCAAAAACCTCTACACCTACATACAAACTTATTTTAAAGTATGCAACCGACCACGACATTGACCTTATAATGCTGCTTGCCCGACAGGATTCGTCTCCCACTGACCAATATCTTGGAGCTGTGGCACAGCACGTCATCAACGAAGCAAATATTCCCGTGCTGAGCCTTATTCCTGCTGGAAATACAGAAAATGAATCGTCGTTAGATGCCTTTTGGAATCCGTTCGACCTATTTTAAACATTCTGGTTAGCCATTTTCAGAAGAGGTGACTATTACCCATCTCTTCTTTTTTTTAAACTTTACATATTTGATAAGCTCCCAATCCATATATTTGCTGAAAATCTGAACTATGAATGGGTTTGAGTGGGTAAAAGAACTAAACGTAGCCGTAACTGTTTGTGATTTAGAAGGTATTATTCTGTTCATGAACAATAAGAGTGAGCGGACATTTGCCGCAGACGGAGGAAAAAGTTTAATTGGAACAAACCTTATGGCATGCCATTCGGAAAAATCGCAGGCAAAGATTGCTGAGCTACTAAACAATAGCTCCACTAATGCATATACCATTGAAAAAAATGGTGTAAAGAAGTTAATATTCCAAACGCCATGGTTTACTAATGGAAAAGTGAGTGGCTTAGTTGAATTGTCGATGGAGATACCAAGTGAAATGGCCCATTTCATTCGGCATTAAGACCTCTACTTTCCTCTTCGCCACCTTTTAAGAGGGTTAATATTTATTCCCATTGAAGCGGGAAATCCTCCGGGCAAAATACCATTCTTTACAGAACGCAAATCCTCGATAGAGTAAAAAGCATGGGGGTTAAATGTCATAATAACCTCTTCTACCCTTTTTAGTTGTGTCCTATTAACAATCGTATAAATAATATTCACTTTGCCATCGCGTCCGGTAGCGTCGAAGCTGGTTGCACCATAACCCAAGGTGTGTAAATTTTCCAGCAACTCTGTTGCATCCTTGGGTGTAATAATTCGAATTAGTAGGGTACCCATGGCAACTTTCTCCTCCACCAACATGCCAATGTAGTTTCCAGTAGCAAATCCAGCAGCATAGCCAATGTAGCAAAAGAAGTTATTGAGGTGGCTCATTATTTGGCCTATAGCCAATATCCAAATGAAAACCTCAAAAAAGCCAAGAAAGGGTGCAATGTTGCGTTGACCTTTTGAAACGAGAATGATACGCATTGTCCCAATGGTCACATCGCAAATGCGCGCAAAAAAGATAATTAGCGGCAGGAGCAAGTAAACAAATAAGTTTGAATCGGTGAAGCTCATCAGATTGTCCTTAGTGCAGTTGGTTACTCACAAAGGAAAACCTTTTAGCCTTGTTTGTCAAACTTAACTTGCCAAAAGTTCAAAAAATCTATTTGGCAAGAATAAAAAATGGGGTCACCCCCATTTTTTATTCTTTGTTGCCCTTAATCCAATTTACGATCTTATCACTGAATGGTTTGTCTTTGGGACTTGCATAGTCAACTAGTTTGCCATTCTCATCGATCATAAATTTCTGAAAATTCCAACTTACCGAGGCATCCATCACCCCGTTTTCGTCTTTGGAGGTCAACCATTTATAAAGAGGCGCAATGTCGTTCCCCTTTACGGAAATCTTAGCCATCATCGGAAAAGTAACACCATAATTTTTCGTACAAAATTCCTTGATATCGGAATTACTTCCGGGTTCTTGGCTTAAAAAGTTATTGGCTGGGAATCCAATAATAACAAAATTTTCACCCCCATAGGTTTCATAAAGCTTCTCTAAATCGGCATACTGTGGAGTAAAACCACACTTTGAAGCAGTATTTACAACAAGAACCTTTTTCCCCTTGAGCTGTGAAAGCGGATAATCCTTTCCATCAATTGTTTTAACAGTAAAATCGTAGAACGATTTTGTTTGCGCGGAGGCTGCAGTTCCCACTAACAACATGGCAAATAAATAGAGCGTTGGTTTCATAACTTTCTTGTTTTCTGAAAGTAACGCTTTCCTTTATATAATGTTCACACCTAAATTTTTTCAATATCCTCAGACAAGACCCAACCCTTATTTCCATCACTTATGCGTATTTCATACCATGCTGAGAGTGAGTCTGTAACGGTAACGGTTGTCCCCTCATGCAGAATGAATAAGTCCTTGCCGCTATTATCGGGAGAACTTTTAATGGTTACAACTGGTGAAAGTACTACTGCCTCGTTACGGTCATTCATCTTAGATCGTTCAGCAACGGAGATGGTAATGGATACGCCCAGAAGGATAAAAAAGCCAATGGTACTCCAAAAGCCAATCCGCTTTAGAGAAACACTCGTTCCAAATCGTGAAAGCAAAACTGCTACACAAAAGAGGAAGAACAAGAAAATTGCAATTCTAGCCCAGCCATTTGGTCCAAACAAATTCTTAAAACTAGTAAGCCAAGTGCTAAGAAAGAATTGTGGAATAGCATCGATCTTATCAACAACCTGTAATTGAGCCAACTCTAGGTTAAACTTATAGTCGCTGTTGGAGGGTGATAAACGGAGAGCTCTCTCGTAGGAAATAATCGATTGAGCAAGTTGTCGCTGTTTAAACTGAGTATTTCCCAAATTGAAATATAAATCAGCAGATTGAAACCCCTGGTTTAATATTGCTTGATACTTTACTTCCGCCTCAGAAAAGTTTCCCTTCTGATAGTCACTATTGGCCTGACTCCAAAGCGAATCGGTTGAGTGTTGGCCATAAACCACTATAGCAAACAAGCACAACCCCATGGTAACTATTAGCTGTTTCATCTTACTTGATTAATTGTTCAAGGTTGCTAACTAACTCAACTGCCTTCTCAAAAATCATCTCCCTCTTCTCAATTGATGCTGAGGGAGAGTAACGGGCAAATTCACACTGCGCTATTACCGCCAAAACATCCTGACTAGTCTGGTCATCTACACTCCTGGCCTGCAGCAGTTCCGCTACTCGGTCAGAAGTTAAGTCGGCAGAGGGTATAGAGAGCTTATCGGCCAAATATCCCAATATTGCCTTGTGCAGTTCCTCGAAATAGATATCGCTGTTATTTAACTTAAGAGCCACCTCCGCATTCTTCAACCTTCGTCGTGCAATCTTATTTGCTTTTCGGTTGCGATAAAGTTTGATATCGTAACGTTCCTTCTGCATTTTGGAAAGGAAAAGACCTGCAAGTACAGTCAACACTATAATTAAAACATAGCCAAGATAGTAAACCCAACTTTCCACCAGCAAGAATTTTTGGGCAACAAAGTGCTGTGGTTGAACCTTGATGAACAAAATATCCTTACCAAGCACTTTTAAATCTTTTTTGGAAACACCTCCATAAACTACGGATGTAGTGCCACCTCCTGACAAATCGGGTGAAACGGTGATAGTGGTTGGTGAAGTTTTCAGGGTAGTGTATTTCCCATTTGATGGATTGAAGTAGGAGAACTCAACAGATGGTATGGTAAATATTCCAGCACTGCGTGGAATTATGGGGTAGTCGAAACTTTTACTTCCAGAAGCACCATTGCCCGATGTCAAAATATTCTCGGTTACTTTTGGGTCATAGGTGTCAAAATCAGCAGGAAATGAAATTTTTGTCGCTCCAATCAGTTTTAAATTACCTATACCGGAAATTTTAAGATGGTAAGTTGCTGCCTCATTTGCATTTAGTTGCAGTCTATCCATCGACCCATCCATGCTAAAATTGCCAACGGCACCAGTGAACGATGCTGGTTTTTCTGCTTCAGGCAATGGTTTTACAGAAATTGTGACAGATGGACTGACAATATGCTTTTTTATCGTTTCAACGTTTCCACCAAAAAAATCGTCAAAAATACTTTGAGGACCATTGCTCTGAACCGCCAAAACGAGGTCAATCTCGCATGGATCTATTTTCACCTCCCCCGTTTGCTGAGGGAATAGCAGATACTTTTTAATTACACCAACGTTGTATATTCTGCCATTAACATCCTGCCGTTTAAAAACCAACTGATTAGGGGTTTCCACCTCTTGGCTCCAGAAACCATTAAACGATGGCATCTTAATATTATCAAATCGCTGAAGATTAACCCCCCTAGCATAGATGCTAATGGTTGCCTCTACGGCCTCCCCCAAATAGGCTGAATGCTTATTTACATTAACGCGCACAAATAGGTCTCCAGCCGGATTGGAAGGATTGTTCTGATTTGCAGATGAATGCTGAGTTTGATTTGGAGAGCCACTATCGCTGCTCTTCACCACCTGAATCTCGAAGGGAGCGGTGATATATGTTTTCCCATTAACCATAACCGAAGCTGAGCCAATTTTAGCTTTTCCTTCCTTATCTGATTGTAAAATGTAGGTATAGGAATAACTCTCCGATTGAGTAACCCGCCCATTTATAATCTGGGTGCTCGACATGGATGACTGGCTTGGTCCTGCCAGAATATTAAAACTTCCTGGATTGGACAGCTGGAATGAGGTTGGGTGAGCATTAACCGTAAAGGTTAGGCGAAACTGTTCACCAACCTCCACCACCTGAGGAGCCGAAGCTTCAAAGCTTACCTCCTGAGCCCAAAGCATTTGAACGCAGCCAACAAATACGCTAAATAGAAATAACCTTTTCATCTTCACGTCCTCTCAAATTACCAATTTTTTTGAACCTTGACTTTTACTGCCTCTGCTTTCTTCTCGTTCACCTTTTGCTCAACTTGGTTCTCATTGTTCTGAAGCGCGTTTAATATCCGCTCAGCGTCGTCCTTTGAAATTTTAGGCTGTTGTCCCTGCTGATTACTGTTATTGTTCTGCTGGTTTTTATCATTTTGGTCTTTTTGCTTATCATCCTGCTTGTTTTTATCATTCTGATTCTTATTATTTTTATTCTTGTCCTTATTATTCTTGTCCTTGTTTTTTTGATTATTCTTTTTCATCAGCTCCTTGGCATACGCCAAATTATACTTAGCGTCCATATCATGGGGGTTTAGCCGGAGCGAATTTTCATAAGCTTCAATGCTCTCCTTTAACTTCTTGCTTTTTAAGAGAGAATTGCCAAGGTTATAATAGGAACTCGCCAGCTGTTTCTTTTGGCCGGTAGTATTGTTGTCTGCAGATAATTTATTAAAAATTTTCGCAGCGTCATCAAACTTCCCTTGCTTATACAAGGCATCACCCAAATTAAACTGGGCATCAAAAGAAGATGGATTACGCTCCAATGCCTTTCTGTACTTAACTTCAGAATCAAGAAAGCTGGACTTATCGTAGAGTTTATTGCCCATCCTAATTTCCTTTCGGCCTGTTTGGGCGAAGGAACTTATTACGGAAATAAAGAGGATTAATATTGTTAGTATGGTTTTCATTTCAATCGAGCTTTAAATATCTCCAATTTTTCCTGCCACCGATTCTTCCGTTCTAGAATAAAATATTCCACAAAAAGGAGGAAGAGGGCAAACCAGAGAAAATACTGAAACTTATCGTCATATTCGGAATACACCTTGGTATTAAAATTCTGCTTGTCCATTTTTCGAATATCGGCAAGAACCTCGTTAAGGCCAAAACTAGAGTTTGTAGCCAACGTATACCTTCCACCAGTTGCAGCGGCAATTCCCATTAACACACTTTCATCGAGCTTGGTAACAACAATTTTTCCATTTGAATCAGTAAGAAAATTCGTACTCCCTGGTGCTAATGGGATTGGTGCTCCTTGTGGGCTTCCCACACCGATAGTATGAATAACAATCCCCTTTTCTGCAGCATCGTGAGCTGCCGCAATGGCATCATCTTCATGATTTTCACCATCGGTAATAATTACCATCACCCTACTCTTCTCACTCTCTGGTGTAAAGGAATTTATGCCCAACTCAATGGCCTTACCTATTGCAGTTCCTTGTACAGGCACAATACCAGGATTAATAGTATTCAGGAACATCTTAGCCGAAACGTAATCGGAGGTCACTGGCAGCTGCACATAGGCGTCACCAGCAAACACAATTAGCCCAATTCGATCATCGGTGAGCTTATCAACCATTTGTGCAATAGCCTGCTTTGCCCGCTCAAGCCGGTTTGGCTTGATATCTTGAGCAAGCATACTGTTGGAAACGTCAAGACAAATAATAAGTTCAACTCCTTTTCGCTTCACATCCTTCAACTTAGAGCCCAACTGGGGTCGAGCAAGAGCAAAAATGAGCGATATTGCTACCAGTGAGAGTATAGAGGCTTTTACCCAAGGGCGCGAACTTGAAGCCTCCGGCATTAGCTCAGAAATGATACTGGGGTCGCCAAACCGCTTAATTGCCCTTCTCCTTATCTGCATTGCCAAGTAAAATAAGGCAAGAAGAAATGGAATAGCTATTAACAAATACAAATATTCTGCGTTAGCAAAACGAAACATGCCTGTATATTTAAGGAATAGTTCTTAAAATGGTGACCTTAACAATAAAATCGAGAGCAATCAATAGCAGCGAAGCTAAGGCAAAAGGCATGAAGCGCTCCTCCTTCTTACTTAGTGTTTTGATCTCAACTTTCGATTTTTCCAGCTTATCAATGGACTGGTATATTTTCTCGAGACTTTGATTACCCGTTGCTCTAAAGTACTTTCCATCGGTCATCTGGGAAATTTGCTGAAGCATCTGTTCATCTATTTGAACAGGCATATCCTGTAACTGAATTCCATAAGGGGTTTGAACAGGATATGGGGCGGTTCCCTCTGTACCAATACCAATAGTGTAAACTCGAATGCCATATGTTTTTGCAAGCTCTGCCGCGGTTAGCGGCGCAATCTCGCCCATATTGTTTACCCCATCGGTAAGTAATATTACCACACGGCTTTTGGCCTTACTGTCCTTAAGCCTATTAATAGCAGTACCCAAGCCATTTCCTATGGCGGTTCCATCATCAATTATTCCACATTTTACCTCCTTAAGTAAATTAATTAAAGAAGTATGGTCAGTTGTTAACGGGCATTGTGTAAAACTCTCACCACTGAAAATTACTAAGCCAATTCGGTCGTTCGGACGGCCCGAAATAAACTGTATAGCAATGTTTTTAGCGGCAGTTATACGATCGGGCGTAAAATCACGCGCTAACATACTGCTTGAAACGTCAATAGCCATCACGATATCGATACCTTCAGTAGTTGAATTTTCCCAACTCTCAGAGGATTGCGGCCGTGCGATGGCCAGAATCAAAAATATAAATGCCAAACCCTTCAACACAAATGGAAGATGGCGAAGATGAGTTTTCCATGTATTGCCTATTTTTCCAAGTCCTAATGTGGTTGATAGCTGCACCGTAGCATTCTGGTCTTTTTGGCGCAAAACGTACCAAACTACTGCTGGTATAAGCAATAGCAGCAAGTATAGAACTCCAGGATTACTAAATTGATAACTTCCCATGGCTAGTTGCTACTATTTAAGGGTGATGAATCTTTGTTTTCAGCATTTCGATCTACTTGATTTGATTCAGCCTTAGGAACGGCTACGGTAGGTCGCGTTTTCTCCACAAACAGCTCCGACAGCTTTATGCTACTTTCGTTTTCATCGGGTGACGGAGTATATTTTGCAAATTTGGTAAAATCGGCCGTGGTAAATATTGTTCTCAGGGAGTCCAACATTTCAGGCGTTAAAAGTTTTTTCGACGCCATGGCTTGTAAAATTTCATCGCTAGTTTGTTCTAGCGCATTTACACCAAATACTCGGTAGATGTATACCCGAAGTATTTCCGTGAGTTCGGAGTGATATTGTTTGAAATGATTATTTTGCCAAAGTTTTTTTCCTTTCAGATCTGAGAGTAAACGGAAGGCCATTACATCTGCAGGTTCATCTGGTTTAACCATTGAGAGAAGTGGTTTGTTCTGTATCCTTCTAATAACCAGCCAAATGATCAATCCAATCAAAGCGACAATGCCTAATCCCCCAAAAAGCCACGGAGCAATCTCACTAAACGTGAGTGGAGCCCCAAAGGGTGCCTTGATATCTTTAATGTCGCCTTTGGTAGTATCAACCGCCACAGTGCTCACATGAAGCATGAGGTTTTCAAGCGACACGGTATCAGGCTGTGCCCCTACCGTTAGTATGAGAAGTTTGAGGTTGGGAATTGTATATGAACCGGTATCGAAGGATGTAAGCAAGTAAGTCTTAACGAGAGATACCTGACCACTATCCTTTTTAATAGTATCAACAGGGAAATCGGACAAAACTTCAACTCCACTAACTATGCTATCCTTATAAATAGGAAAGCCTACTTTCATTTTAGTTGACTGTGACACCAATATCCTCAGGGCAACCTGGTCACCAATAAGGATATGGTTAGTATCGAGCAGTGCTTTGTAGGACAGATTTTGCTGAGCCGCTCCAACCAAGGAAAGGCTC
>Ga0307375_10000415_pt1 | contig 54628 bp, 44 predicted proteins | sample TR1MG_FD_202531 | JGI IMG/M metagenome (GOLD analysis project Ga0307375, IMG submission 202531) | Soil microbial communities from Risofladan, Vaasa, Finland - TR-1 | ecosystem: Environmental > Terrestrial > Soil > Coastal area > Acid sulfate soil | place: Finland: Risofladan, Vaasa | collected...
GACGCACCGGGGAAAGCCCCACGGCGATGCCCGAAAAGTTCGCTTTCGATCATGTCTTCAGGAATAGCCGCGCAATTTACTTCCACGAACATTGCGTCTTTTCGCTGGCTCTGCGCGTGGATGGCGCGCGCAACGAGTTCTTTGCCAGTGCCAGACTCGCCATAAATCAACACGCGTCCGTTCGTAGGAGCCATCAGGTTGATTTGCTGCCGCAGGGCCTTCATCGGAACGCTATCGCCGACAATCTCGCTGCGCGACAAGGCCTGTCGCTTAAGCTCCGAGTTTTCGCTGCGCAGACGGCGCGCCTCTGCCGCGTTCTTTACGACGATCAGCGTCTTCTCCAGCAGGAGCGGTTTTTCCAGAAAGTCGTAGGCGCCGAGTTTGGTTGCACGCACGGCGGTCTCGATGTTGCCATGGCCGGAGATCATCACGACTTCAGGGCGGTCCGCTGCTTCCCTGATCTTCTCGAGCACCTCGAGGCCATCCATTCCGGGCAGCCAGATGTCGAGCAGCACAACGTCGAAGTGCTGATTACGGACCAGTTCAAGGCAAGCCTCGCCGTTTTCCGCAATGCTCGTGCGGTAGTTCTCATCCTCGAGAATTCCCGTCAGGGATTCGCGGATGGCGGATTCATCGTCGACGACAAGAACGTGAGTCATGGGTTTCGTGGTACGAACGACCTGATAGTAATGATTGTAACGCGACAGCTACGAGTTGTGGTCAGAAGCAGTGATACGAACGGAGTCGCTGCTTGCCGGTGAACCGTGATCGGCGGAATCCGTGGCGAGCGGCAACTCAACGATAAAGCGCGCTCCAACCGGCGAGTTCTCCTCGACGCGAATGTTGCCATGGTGATCTTCGATGATGCGGCTGACAATTGCCAGTCCAAGTCCGGTGCCGCGCTGCTTGGTGGAGAAGTAGGGCAGGAAGAGCTTCTCCTTGAGTTCCGGCGTTATGCCGTGACCAGTGTCGGAGACGACCAGCTCGACGGCGTCGCGTGAGCTGAGCACGGCAGTGGAGATGGTGATCTCGCGGACAAGTGCATCCTTCATGGCTTCGGCGGCGTTGTCCATCAGGTTGGCGATGACGCGGCGGACGGCTTCCGGATCAGCCATGACAGGGGGAAGATCGGGGGAGAGAGCGCGGCAGATCGTGATGCCCTCGAGCCTTCCGTCGAACATCGCCAGGGAGTTTTCCACGATGGCGTTCAGGTTCGCAGGTTGCAGCTGCGACTGCGGGAAGCGGGCAAGGGTGGCGAACTCGTCGACGAGGGTGCGGACGGTTTCGGCAGCCTCGGCAATAGTGGCTGCGCAACTATTGAGGACCGCGACGGAAGCCTCGTCAGGGAAGCCGCGACCGAGGTGGCGACGGATTCGCTCGGCGGAGAGCGTGATGGGCGTGAGGGGATTCTTGATCTCGTGGGCGATGCGTCGCGCAACCTCTCGCCAAGCCGCTTGCTTCTGGGCCTTGAGCAGGTCGGAGAGGTCCTCGAAGACGATGACATAGCCGAAGCGCTGCGTGCGGTCGCGGTGCGCTGAGTCCATGGAGGCAACGGTAACTCCGACGTTGAGCATCGCTGCGCCGGAAGGGATCTCCATCTGCGCGATGGTCGTTCCCATGCGCTCGGCCTTGCGCATCATGCGCTCCAACTCGGAGGCGACGTCGGCGGAGAAGAGGTCGCGGAGTCGAACGCCTGACTCGAGGTTCGACTCGGAGAACGAGTGCGGATGGAACATGCGGAGGAGCGCGGCGTTGACGCGAGTGACTTTGCCTTCGGCATCGACGGAGAGAACGCCGGAAGGAATGCTCTCCAGGATTGTTTCCATGTATCGGCGACGCTGCTCGAGTTGCACGTTGGCGTCGGAGAGTTGCGCCTGACTGGATTCGATCTGGTGGCGGTTCGACTCCAGTTCTCCGGCCATGGTGTTGAAGGAGGCGACGAGCTCGGCGAGTTCATCGCCAGCAGCGACTTCGACGCGATAGTCGAGGCGACCGCGAGAGATTTCATGCGTGGCTTCGGCGAGCGCGGAAACCGGTCGCGTGACGAGCTTGGAGAGCGTGAGCGCGAACCAGGTGGAAGCGAAGAGGACGAGAAGCGTGATGAGAAGAAGGAACTGAACGTAATTGACGCGAATGATTTTGTTTTCGCTGCGCAACTGAAAGTAGCGGCGCTGGCTGGCGTCAAGGGCCTTGAGGGTCTCGGAGTACTTGGAGGGGAGGGGCATGGCGACGACGATGTGCCCGGTATTCCCCACCGGGGTGGCGGCGAGCATGTACTCGCGTCCGTCCAGAGCAAAAGGACTTGGATGTCCGGTAACGGCGGCCACGAGAGGCAACTTGCCGCGAAGCAGGTACCAGGGCTGCGGCGCGTGGAAGCTGGCCTGCGCCTCGGAGCCCTTCATGGCGAAGGCGAAGCCGTCCTGCATGGTGACTTCGCGGCGGCGGAACTCCTCCATGACGGAGCCGAAGCTGCCGGTGGCGAAAGCACGTTGCGTGTCGGGCGAGGAGGCGATGGCGCGGGACTCGGCGAGCGCGTTCTGGCCCGCGTAGTTCGATAGCAGCGAAGTGACGGCTTGCGTGTGTTCGCTGACTTCCTCAACAGGGCGCGAGAACCAGGTGTTGATGGAACGGTTCATCAGGCCGTAAGAGAATAGAAAGAGCGCAATCACCGGCCCGAAGGAAAGTACCAACGCGCCGAGCACCATCTTGGTGCGGAACTTGTAGCCGAGGACTCCTGCCTGTTTATCGAGGTAGAGCTTGACGATCGTGCGCAGGAGCACGAAGGTCAGGGCGAGCAAGCCGAGAAAAATAATTGCCGAAAGTGCCGCGAAAACGAATGTCTGTTGGAGCGTTTCCGGCCGCAACGGCGCGAGGTTGAACGCCTGCTGCGAGGCGATGACGACGAAAAGCAGAAACGCGCCGATGGCGGATAAAACGATCCGTCTGCGGCGTACGCGAGTTGTGTCGCCGGAAGCCAAGAGTGGAAGCGCAGAGCGCCTGGCTCATTGTACCGATAGGCCGTTAGCGATGAATAGCTTGCGATTCACACTCCCTGATCGGGAAGTACCCCCTCCCCCCTATTTTTAAATACTTTGGTTTCAATGGATTAGAAGCTTTTCCCTGCAAAAATTAGAAAACAAAGGAGTTACATACTAAAAATTACAAAACAAAGCAGTTAGCTGTTGGCTTTTGGCTCTTAGCAAGCAAAAGCGTCGTCAGTCGCTGGTCGTCGGTCGTCCGCAAGACGGGCTGCTGAGTCACGAGCTGCAAGCCAGACAACAGGGAAAGCAAAAGCCCGCGCGGGGCGGGCTCGTGTGTTTTGTCGCTATATCCAGTGTGACATATAGGAGGGGGGAAAGGTGACATCGAAATGAGAACTCTATTTGCTTTGTTTTGAAATAGCTGGGGGAAATGTGTGACCCGCATCCTATTGACAAGTGATGGGATGGTCGTCGGCCGATGGTCGTTGGTCGGCAGCAAAAGCAAAAAAGGATCACCACAGAGGTCACGAAGGGACACGGAGGAAAGACAAGTCGCCAAGGGTGGGAGGGGGAGGTAAAGTAGTCGGCGCGGGAGTGGTGTGTAGTGTCGCTGTCGAAGAGGAGACTCTATGCTGCCCAACGCATTTATCGATCAAGCAAAACAACCTACCGAGAAAGAACTGACGCGGGAACTGGGCGAATCGAAAACACTCTGGGATGCGCTGGTGGATGGTCTTGCGAGAGAACAGGGTATCGACGTGCGGGAGTGGAATTCGTATTCAAAAAAGACCGGGTGGTCGCTTAAGCTGAAACGCGGCGAGCGAACCATTGTTTACCTGTCGCCGTGCAAGGGATCGTTCCGAGCGTCGTTTGCGCTGGGAGAGAAGGCCCTGAGCGCGGCTCGGAAGAGCGGATTGCCAGCGCCTGTGCTGAAGATTATGCGCGAAGCGAAACGCTACGCGGAGGGGACGGCGGTGCGCATCGAGGTGAGGACAGAGGAAGACGTGGAGTCGGTGAAGAAGTTGGCGGTGGCGAAGACGGGGAATTAGATGAGAACCATTGTTTTTTGTGGTGCCATCGCGAAATTCCAGAAGCTACAATTCCTCCATGTCGCAGCAACCTGATCAACAAGACAAAGACCCGAAAGACCATCTTGGTTTTGAGAAGTGGATGGGCGAACTATTTTTGCGTCTTATATCGTCCGCAGTAAGACGACCGTCATCGCCTAATCCGCCTGAGACTGTGTTTCACTACACAACTGCAGAGGGCTTATATGGCATTGTGGAAAGCGGACAATTGTGGGCGACTGATGCTCGGTATCTGAACGATTCCTCGGAAGTTGAGTATGGGCGTGAAGTTCTTGAGTCTGTCCTGAGGCGGTGGGTCCAGCAGAATAGCGGTGACCGTTCATTTGGAGCGGCACTATTGAGACGTTTGTTTGAGACGTGCAATGGGCCTAGAGCGACGGAAAGGAGCTCAATCTTCGTTGTATGTTTTTGTGAAAAGCCAAGTTTGCTTGGGCAATGGCGTGCCTATAGCCAAACTGGTGGATACTCGATTGGATTTTCTTGCACTCCTAGCATGGAGCAACAGTTCTCCCGTCCCGCCGAATCTTGCGAGATGAAATTTGTGAAGGTCATTTATGAAAGAAAAACACAAGAGGAAATTCTCTGGCAACTCATTACAGCAATACTGAACGCCGCAAATGCGCCTGAGTTTGCAGATCAGTTTGCTCAATTACCGCCTGCGCGGAAAGAGTCCTTAATTGATGTTAATAGCTTTATCCTGCATGAATCTCTAGAGAGGACGATTGCAGGATTGAAAAATGAAGCATTTGCAGAAGAAAGAGAGTGGAGGTTGATTATCCGCGAGAACTTGGTATTTGTCTCTATGGAAGATCCACCCGCCGAGAACAGACCAAAATTGGCCTATCGAATTTCGCGCGGACTTCTTATTCCGTACGTCAAGCTCGTACCATCAAACGGTCCCCTTCTTTCACTTCGGTCGGTCAGGTCTGGCCCAACGCTCGATAGGACCAGGGCCGAGTTATCTGTGAAGGCATTCCTCGAGAATCACGGATATAAAGATCTCAAGTTTGAAGGGGCTGATATTCCAGTACTGCTTTAAGACTTGGGTTTGGCAGCCGGAGATCGTGAGAGAGTACGGCAAGGGACGTGGTGCTGGGATGCTTCGTCGCGTTGCTCCTCAGCATGACATCCGAAGAAAGCTACTGAGCTGCTGAGTAAAGGCAAGTGCATAGATCCTGAGCCAAAAAGCGGCTCAGGATGACTGCTTCAAAAGCAAAACCCAAAGCAACAGCAAGGGCAACAGCAACAGCAACTACCCCACATCTGCCAACTGCTGGCAGATATGGGGCACCCTCAAACAATCGTGGTCGATGAGATGTGGGGCACTCGGCTACTAAGCCGCTAAGCCACTAAACAAAAGCAAATGCAACTATTCCATTCATGCAAACGCGGCCTGAATGGGCACCCAGAATAACTCGCAGCAAACCCACGTTATCGCCCAACGGCGGGGCGCGAACGTGGGGCACCCGAAGGTCATCTTTAGCTCCCATGCAAGCAACGGATGCTTGCATGGGCCACCCGGCAAAAGTTCATCGCTTGCGTTACTTCTTCTGCACTTTACTGAAGATTGCCGTCACTTCCTCAGCCCCTTGGTCGTAAAGCTTCATCTCTTCGGGGGCAAGGTAGTGCAGGAGCTTCAAAAACTCTCCCGCATGGATGCGCTCTTCGTCGGCAATATCCTTCAGCACTGCCATGGCGAACTTGTTGTCAGTGGATTCGGCGAGCTGCACGTACAGCTGCACAGCCTCGAACTCCGCGGCGACCATGAAACGAATGGCACGCACCAATTCTTCATCAGTCAGTTTGCGATCATTGGCGAGGCCGGAAAACGGATCTCCAAAGCTTGGCATGACAGGAATCCTCCATGAAAAAGTATTAGGGAAGAATGCTCATCCCTCTTTTGCAAAAGCCATCAGTTCGTGGTTGAACTTTTCTTTTTCTTCCAGGAACAGACCGTGCCCACTCTTTTCGAAGCGAATGATCTTTGAGTTCTTAATGCCGCGAGCCATTTCCTGCGCAAAAACAAACGGGCAGATTCTGTCGCCGGTCGAGTGAAAAATAGCGGTGGGAACAGCAATCTTTGACAGCTCAGAGCGCAGATCGGTATCACGCAGAGCGGCGACGCTCTCAGCGATGGCGTATGGCGACGCCTGCATTCCCATCGCGTGAAACCAGGCGGCAAGGCCGGGGTTGATGGACGTTTCCGTGAGGCCGAAGAGTTTGCCAAAATCGGCAAGCAATTTAGGCCGGTCAATGTCGACGGCTTCCATGAGCGCGTCGGCCTCCGACTTTGGCAAGCCGTAGGGGTAATCGTCCCGCTTTGTCCAGATCGGCGCCGCAGCACCAAAGAGAGCAAGCTTGGAAACGCGGCTTCCTTTGTGACGAGCCATGTAGTGGATGACGATTGCGCCGCCCATCGAGTGGCCGCCCAGGGTCACGCCGTTCACATCGAGACGATCCAGAACAGCCTTCAGGTCGTCGGCATAGACGTCGTAGTTATATGGACCCCAAGGCTTATCAGATTTGCCGAAGCCCCGCATGGAAATGCTGATGACCCGAAAACCTTTCCTGGCCAATTCCGTCATCTGGTAGTCATACATATCGTTCGAGAGGGGCCATCCGGGAATGAGAACAATGGGCCGGCCCTTTCCCCAATCGCGGATATGCAGGCGGACGCCCGGAGCCACTTCAACGTACTCAAGACAAGTTGGTTCCACTGCGTTGTCGCGATCGGACCCATGCCGTGTGACAGTCATGGTTTCCACCTTTCTTTCTACGAAACTATTTGTCGACGCAGCCGGCCATCTTCTGCATGCGATCCGTCATGATTTGTAAGTGGTTGAACACCGCCGGCGGCAGTTCCATCGGGCGGTTCAGGTTGGCTTGTTGCGTTGCCATGACGTTCTTCATGGCAGCATCAGCGGCAGCCATTTTTGCCATGATGTGATTGATCATGGTCTGTATACGTTCCACGTGCGCACGCCTCTGCTCGACTTGGGATTTCATATTCCTCGTGTCCATGCCAGAACCCCGCTACAACGGCCACGTCTGATTCCAACTCCGCCGGGACGAAGCCAAGTTACCAAGCGGATTAGTGGCTGATCTGTTCACAATTGCTCATATCCCTACCGGCAAATTGGAAAAACGGGGAGCGGATGGAAGCGGAGAATTGATTCGCGATTGCGATGGAAGAAGCGGCCAAGGCGCGGGATTGGGACGATCGTCCGAGGCCGGAAAACCCCACATCTGCCGACTACGGCAGATGCGGAGCACCAGGCCTGAGCGCGCAGGTGTCACCCGCGTCCCCGCCGCCGGAATATCAGAGCGAGCGCGATGATCACGACTGCCGTCAGCACCCACATCCAAACCATATTCGAACCCATGTTCCAACCGCCCATACCATATCCGTTCATGGAAACTCCTTGGAAATTACTGTTTGCAGACACGGGACATTATCAGAATCAGAATCAGAATCAGAATCAGACTTATTGCTTCTGATCGCCCGTCATCCCGTTATTCTTCTGCATCATCGTGCCGCTTTTCTTTCGCATGTTCATTGCGTTAGGCATCATGGCCATGTGTCCGGCCATGGCCTGCATGTGATCGGTCATGGCTTGCAGGAGACTGATGATCGACTTCTGCAATTCCATCTGGCTCTTCATGCTGGCCTTCGCCGTTTCCATGTGAGTCTTCATGGCGGCATCGGCGGCGGCCATTGTGGCCATGGTGTCCCTCATCTGGTTCTGTATCTGTTCCATCTGTGTGCGCATCTGCTCCATCTGCGTACGCATCTGTTCGCGCTGGGCTCGCATCTGCTCCATCTGCGAGTTCATGCCCTTCGCTTCCATGCCGGAACTTTGCGGGGCGTTCTGGGCATGGAGTGGAGCCATTAGCAAGAATCCGAGGATCGATACGAACAACAGTTTTGACATTGTCATTCTCATTGCTGCGTCTCCCATGTGTTCCAAAGTGGATTGCTGATAAAAACCGGATCGGCACTACTCCTGCAATACGCCGATCCAAATTAGCAAGCGGACCGGTGGCTGATCTGCTCACAATTGCTCATATTGCGATTGACGGATGTAAACAGCGAGGGAGGATGTTCGAAGTGGAATGACGAAAGGCTGGATGGGTGCGGCAGTTGGGGTGTAACCGGCTTACATCGGCAAACCACGTCAGGTGTTGAGCACCAGGCAATCTACACCACGAACATGGCTACTCCGGCGGCGAACATTGCCAGAGTGGTGATCACCACGACAGATAATCCAAGGCGTGAGCTTGGTTGACCTTGCATGAGTTTCCTGTCTGAGGCGACGACGAGGATTGCAACGAGAAGGAAGGGAGCCAGCAATCCGTTGATGATGGCTGTCCAGTAGAGTGCCTTCACTGGGTTGATGCCGACGAAGTCGAGTCCGACGGCTACGGCGGTTGAAAGCAGAATGAGCGCGTAAAACGCGCGTGCCTGTTTCAATTTCTTGTCCAGTCCCTGATGCCAGCCAAGCGTTTCCGCGAATGCATATGCCGCCGATCCGGCAAGGGTCGGGATGGCAAGAAATCCGACACCGACAATGCCGGCGGTAAAGAGGGCCGTGGCAAACTTGCCAGCGAGCGGCCGAAGGGCTTCGGCGGCCTGGCGAGTAGTTTCGATATGCGTGAGGCCGTGGCTGTTGAGGGTAATGGCGGTCGTCAGGATGATAAAGAACATGACCATGTTCGAGAAAAACGTGCCAACGCCGACGTCCATTCTCCTCATCTGAAGTTCCTTGGCGGTTGCTCCTCGCCGTTGAGCGAGGGTAGTGTGACCGGCCTCCTTATCTTCTTCAACCTCTTCACTCGCCTGCCAGAAAAACAAATACGGGCTGATCGTGGTGCCAAAAATCGCGACGAGCATCGACCATTCATCCCTGGTATGCGGAATGGACGGCAAGAGGGTATCGCGCAGCACACGGCCCCAGGGAGCGCCCACGACAAACGCAGTGATGGGGTATGCGAAGAGGACGAGAACCAGCCATTTAAGTACGCTTGCTATCTGGTGATATCGGAGACGAACCGTTGCCCACGAAATCACAAGTGCGAACGCCGCTACCAACAAGCGCGAATTGATGCCCGACAGCATTTCCGCCGCATCAGCCATGCCGGCAAGATCTGCCGCGATGTTAATGGTGTTTACCACGAGAAGGGCCACGATGAATCCGCGCAACAGCCAAGCTGGAAATCGCCGCTTAAAATTTCCGGCCAAGCCCTGCCCTGTCACCATTCCGATGCGGGAACACATGACTTGAACGGCGGCCATCAGCGGCCATGTCAGAAGTGCAGTCCAGAGAAGCTTGGTTCCAAGCTGTGCACCGACAACGGAATATGTGGCAATGCCGGATGGGTCATCGTCGGCAGCACCGGTGATAACGCCGGGACCAAGCGACTTCAACAGCGATCGTGTCCATCGAATTGGGTTGGATGTCGGCACGAAAAAGCTGGAGCGGAAGCTCAGTGCGAACCAGTTTCACAAGTAATTGCAGTGACACCCGGCAAGAAAGCCTGGATGTCCAGCCAACCAGCCCCACATCCGCTGACTATGGCAGATGTGAGGCGCAGTCAGCAAGTTGTACCTGGAGGAGGCATTTAAATAGTTGTTCCTAAAGCAGGAGAACGCTCGCGACTGAGCGTCCAAATTACTTCCCGAAAACTTTCTGAACCTGCCCAAGCTTTTTTTCAACATTGCCAGCGGCGTGCTCGAGTTTGCCTTTGGCGGCCAAGGTAGGATTGTTCGTGATTTGGCCTGCCTTCTCTTTGACTTTGCCTTTCGCTGCGTGGAAATTTCCCTGAACCCCATGCTTCGTACTTGGTTTCATATGTATTCCCCTTATCGTTGCGTTGTGTTTCGTTCACGAGCAAGGCTTTCGTTACTCGGCCCGGGACGGCTATTTCCATTGCCGAACAGGCCGCGTTAACGGCGTCCACGTCCCCAGTACCAACCGCCTCCACCCAGCAAGAGCACGATCAGGAGGATTATCAAAAGCGTCTGTAGACTCATTGAAGCTCTCCTAAGCGCTGACTTATGAAGTTGGCGGCAGCTGGGATAGATCCCTGTGACAAGCTGCCGCCATTCGCGCCATCTTTTGAAGTGGCGCCGGATCTACGTAAATCCACGTCTTCAGAGAGATTGACAGGCCGAGGTCCGAGCAGTCTGTTCAATAGAGCACACGTAGATGTAACGGTTGGCTGACGCAGTTCATTGCGTGGCGCAGGTGTCCGGCGTGACATCCGAAGAAGGCTACTGAGCTGCTGAGTCGCTAAGCTGCTGAGCAAATGCAAATGCATGGATCCTGAGCCAAAAAGCGGCTCAGGATGACGACTTCAAATACAGAACTCAGAGCAAGAGCAAGGGCAACTGCAACGACCCCGCCTTGGCAGAAATGGCCTGAACGTGGAACACCGGGAGGCTCATTTGTCAGTCAATATCCCATCAAAGTGCCAGTTTCGCCTTCGATTTGAGCCGGGAATGGCGTTCTCACAAAACGACGTGAGCCAGCGCACGGACTGCAACGGGCGCATAACGCACTCTTCATGACCGTGCTACTCACTGTTACAGGATGTCTCTGCACACAGGCTACATTCCCCAGTCGTTTGCCTATTGTTCACGGGCCAGTTTCCACAACAACTATTTTGCGCTTTTCGGAGAAGACTTCATGCTGCACCTCGATACCGGCAACACTGCGTTCATGCTTTTATGCACAAGCCTGGTGATGTTAATGACGCCCGGGTTGGCATTCTTCTACGGCGGACTCGTCGGCCGCAAAAACGTCCTGGCCATAATGATTCAGAGCTTCGTCTCGATGGGCTGGACCACCGTGATCTGGTACCTGTACGGGTACTCGCTGTGCTTCAGCGGAGATTGGCACGGCATCATCGGCAATTTTCATGCCGCGTGTCTCAATGGCGTGAACCTGACAAGTGCGTCGCCAAACAACACGATTCCGCTACTTGTGTTCATTGCGTACCAGATGATGTTCGCGATCATTACTCCAGCGCTGATCAGCGGAGCGTTTACAAATCGCGTGACGTTCAAGGCATACATGCTGTTCCTGACGGGATGGTTGACATTCGTGTATTTCCCGTTCGTTCACATGGTGTGGGGCGGTGGAATTCTCCAGCAATACGGAGTTCTGGATTACGCCGGAGGCATCGTGGTGCACAACATCGCCGGAATGGCGGCGTTGGCATCGGTTCTGTACGTTGGACGCCGCAAAGTCCTGGATCGCGGTCCGCATAGCATTCCACTGGTGGCGCTTGGAACGGGCCTGTTGTGGTTTGGATGGTATGGATTCAATGCGGGCAGCGAATTTCGCGTGGATTCGGTTACGGCGAGCGCATTCCTGAACACGGATATTGCAGCTTCGTTCGCGGCGTGTGCATGGCTGCTGGTTGGATGGATGAATGAGAAGCAGCCGAAGTTTCTTGGTTTGCTAACGGGCGCAGTCGCGGGACTGGCAACGATCACGCCGGCTGCGGGATATGTTTCTCCCAGCACGGCAGCGCTGATAGGCATTATTGCAGGCGTGGTGTGCTATTACGCGGTGGAGTTGAAGAACAAGCTCCATTGGGACGACGCGCTGGATGTGTGGGGAGTGCACGGTGTGGGCGGGGCGCTGGGGATCGTGTTGTTAGGAGTGTTTGCCAACAAGGCATTCAATCCAACGTCAGGAACCAACGGGCTGCTCTTGGGAAACACACACTTCTTCATGATTCAGCTTGCTGCTGTAGCGTTCTCGTCGGTGTGGGCGTTCGCTTTCACGTACGGCATGTTGTGCCTGATCAACCTGGTGACGCCGGTGAAGGTGGAAGATGGCGTTGAGGAAATAGGGCTCGACGAAGGGCTGCACGGCGAACGCGCGTATGAAGACTTTGTGCGTGACGAAAGAGTGACGGCAGCCGGCAGTATTTAACGATGATCTGTCAGCGCGCCGTGGGCGTGATCTTCACGCTGGCAATCGCGGGGGCGTTCTGTTTCGCGTCCCCGCTGTCCGGCATGACATCAATGGAAAGCTACTAAGCTACTGAGCCGCTAAGCTACTAAGCAAGATAGTCGTGAAAAGCAAGCAGTCAGCACTCAGCATTCAGCCATTTGAGATTCAGTGACAAGCCGCAAGCGACAAGCAAACCAAAGGCAAAACCGAAACCGAAATACATGGATCCTGAACCGAAAAGCGGCTCAGGATGACGACTTCAAGAGCAAGAGAAGCTCGAAAACCACTTTGTGAGGCGGACAGAATAAACAACCCCACCCTTTCGCGGACAACGCGCGAAAAGCGTAGGGCACGAGTCGCCAGCCGATATCGCACGTTATCGGCCAACAGATGGCCGCGAACGTGGGGTACCCGGTACCTGAAGGTCATCTTTAGCTCCCATGCAAGCAACGGATGCTTGCATGGGCCACCCGGGGAAATGGCCTGAGGTTCGCGCCTAGTGTCGGAAGAAGAGGTAGAAGCGGTAGGCAAAGATGGCGGCGGCGATGAGCGGGACGAGGAGGCGGAGCCAGCGCGGGAAGGTGATGGATGGGCGGATGACGGCGACGTTGCGCTGGGGCGGAGCGCCATAGGCGTCGAGGAACTGCACCTCGGTATCCGGACGCATGGCGAGGAGGCGTTCGACTTGCTGAGCGACCCAGCGGGCTTCCTGCGAGCTATGGATTCCGCCGGCGATCATTTGCGATTTGCCGTCGCTGGTAGTGAGACGCAAGGCGAAGAGCGGACTGCCACCCATGGTGCCGTTGGAGACGGGATGGAGACCGGAGATGGCGTCGGCACTGGCGCGGCGGGTGTTGCCGATGCCGAGAAGCTTCTTCTGCCAGATTAAGTCGCGTCCCTCGACGGCGATGCGGGCAGTGCCGGTGAAGGAATAAAGCACGGCGTAGATGAGGATCAGATCGAAGAATCCGAAGACGATGGGGAAAATAAGCGGCGCGTGCTGGTGGATAAGAAAATAGACAATGCCGGTCCAGACGGCAGCGAAGAGCAGGATGGCGAAGGCCGAACCGGGATAGGCGAAGGCCGGGAAATAGAACTGCGTCCCGGCGGCGGTCTGCGAGACGCGAACCGTGGGTGAAGCGGGCTCGGGGACGACGGTCTCCTCCTTCTGCCGGGACGGGGTGGTGGCTGCGGACGAGGCAGGGGCGTCAAGGGTTGCGTCAGAGGGCTTGAGCTGACGGCGGAAGACGGGGATGGTGAACTCGTCGGCGTAGTCAACACCGGGGACGTCGGCGGAGACACGGAGCTGCCAGAAGACCTGATTGAAAGGATTGTCGCTGTGGGTGTCATAGGCCGAGTCTGGCAGGTTGAATTCGACGGGTATGAGCGACTCGGCGGGGCCATTGATGAGGGCTTCGGCGGGGACGTTGCGTTCGTCTTCCCAGAGAGTGACGTCGTTGGTGGTGGTGTTCTTTCCCGAGCTGGTGACGACTCGGTGGATGCAACGGAGGCGGAGATCGATTCCGTGAGGGATCGAAGTGTAGAGGCGAGCGTGAATGTTTCCGCGAACGGCGTGTCCGGGCTCGAAGTCAAGAGTGGCGAACTCGAAGTATCCCTTGCCAAAGCGCTGGCGCCGGATGGTGGCGCGGATGGCCGCGACGAGAATAACAAGGCTGATAGCGGGAAAGATGAGGATGAAATAGACCTTGGGCTCGCGATGCGACAGGAGCTGAGGCCAGACGATGGAAGTGACGGACCACGCCACGGCGTTGGCAAAGATGGCGGCCACCCAGAGGGCGACGATGCCATGGGTAAGATCGCTGGCGGCGCGTCCAGAAGCCCAGTCGTCACGCCATAGCCAGGGGGAGCCGAGGTTGGCGGCACGGATGGCACGGAGGGCATTGGCACGACGGTAGCTGAGAACGCCGGCAATCGCGACGGAAACGCCGGCTCCGATGAAGACGAGTGAAAAAGTGACCATCAATACGCGGACGGAGAGAGGTGTGTTGGTGCGCCCGGAGATGGCGATGAGGATGGGAAGGAAGCCAAAAGCACAGAAAATGGCTCCAAAGACGACAGCGAAGATGGCCCCCGCTTTGGTGGTCTGGCTCATGCCGGCGGATTATACCGGGCGGAAGGACGATGGACGAATTACGAAGGTCGAATGAAATGGGGGTCACGAGGTTGTGGAATTCGCAACGGATAGATAGGGGGAGGGGGAGTTGAGGTAGAATTCCGAAGGAACCTTTGTCACTGTCGTGGGTTCATACCCTCGCAATAGTGTGCACATTCCAACCTTATTCGTCCCGGGAAACGCCCGGCAGGGCTCGATGGGCGACAAAGCTAAGGCAGGCGCATGTCATACGTAAGATCGGGAGTGTCTCTTTTTGCCGCAGTTCTGCTGACCGTTGCAATGACGGCTTGCGGAGGAGGGAGCAGCAGTTCAAGCTCCGGCGGAGCGACCGGCGGGCACTTTGCCTATGTGGCCGATAGCGGTGGTGGACAGTTCTCGATTTACTCGGTGAACAGCGACGGAAGTTTGAAGGTCGCGTCCTTTTCTCCGTATTCGGGGGGAATCAACCCGCGAGCGATGGTGATGTCGTCGGACGGCACCCATCTGTTCGCGATTGATACAGGTGGAGCGCGAGTTGCGACGTTTACGCGGAATGCGTCGACGGGTGCGTTGACGGCGGGAAATGTGTACGTGCCGGGCGGCGTGGGGCCTTCGGCACTGGTGCTGGACACGGCGGGGAAGTACCTGTACGTGGCCAACAGCGTGAGCAACGACATTACGACGTTCAGCGTGGACAGCAGCGGAAACCTGACGCAGGTTGGGTCGCCGATGGCATCCGGCTCGGGAATTGCGAGCATGGTGATTACGTCGTCGGGCAATTTTATTTATGCAGCGTCGGCGAATGACGGCGCGATTGATGCATACCAGCAGAACACGAGCACGGGCGCACTGACGCCGGTGCCAGGTTCGCCATTTGCGGCTCCGGGGCGGCCGAACGCATTGGCGCTCTCGCCGGACGGGGCGTACCTGGTGGCGACGGACCCGCAGGGTGGCCAGATCTACCGCTTCCTGGTCGACGCGAACACGGGCGCGCTGACGGCAGCAACGGGGTCTCCGCTGAACGTGGGCGGACAACCGGACGCGGCGGTGGTGGATCCATCGAATAGCTATATCTACTGGGCCGACCTGGAGAACGCCCAGATCAACGTGATTACGCTGGATTCGACCGGGAAGATGACCAATGGGGCGACGCCGATCACGGTGGGCAACGCGCCGGTATACCTGGCGCTGTCTTCCTCGGGCGGGAACCTGTACGTGGTGAACAAGACGGACGCCACGGTGTCGCAGTTTACGTTGGCGAACGGGGCTCCGACGGCGATGACTACGGCGACCGTGGCCACGGGAGTTTCTCCGACGTCAATGTTGATCAAGTAAAAAGAAAACGAGTAGTACGCAAGCGAGGGGGCGCAAGCCCCCTTTTCCATTGGGCGCGACGAACGGGGAAAGCGGTTGCCGGTCACTGCGGAGCGCGAAGGAGTCCCAGACAATGGAACGAACGTCTTGCCGGGGCAAGACCTTGGTAACTGGCGAGATACGAAGTTTGCCATTGTAATGTGCGTGGCGGCACGGCCCGGCACGCAGGGAAGGTCGAGATGGAATTCCGGGAAGTGGTGCGGGCCAGGCAGTCGGTGCGGGTGTACGCGGACCGCGTGGTGGAAGAGGCGAAGCTGATGGCGATTCTGGAGGCGGTTAACCGTGCGCCTTCGGCGGGAAACTTCCAGGCATACGAGATTTACGTTGTCCGCAGGGAAGCGAAGCGGCAGGCGCTGATGGAGTCGACGTTCGACCAGAAATTTGTCGGGCAGGCGCCGGTGTCGCTGGTGTTCTGTACACACGCGGGACGCTGCGAGTATCCGAATCCGGAGACATGGGCCCTGGAGGACGCGACGATCGCCTGCACGTTTGCCACGCTGGCAGCGACCGACCTGGGACTGGCGACGTGCTGGGTTGGAGCGTTCAATCCAGAGGCGGCGGCGAAGGTGATTGGCGCGCCGGAGGGAGTGATGCCGATGGCGATCCTGCCGATTGGATATGCAGGAGAAACGCCGGAATGGACATCGAGACGGGCACTGCGGGAACTGGTACATGAAGAGTAAACGGCAGCCGGTTCCTAGATAACAGAAAAGCAGTCACTTAGGTAACGAAGCCTGTGACGGTTCTGGGTTGACAATATTTGTCACTCCTAATACGATTCGCGCTGAACTCCAGTCATTTCTTTTTGTTAGGCAAGGTACCTGCGGGATATGAGTGCGGGACGAACAAGCAATCTGACAGGTGTGGAAAGTCGGGCGATGTCGCAACGGCTCGGAGACCTGCTTGTCCGGGAGAAAGTGATCTCGGCCGAGCAGCTTGAGCAGGCGCTGGCGACACAACGGCAGGGTGGCGGACGGCTCGGTTCCGTACTGGTAAAACTCGGATTCCTGACCGACGAAGATGTAACGAATTTTCTTTCGCGGCAATATGGCGTACCGGCCATCAACCTCCAGTATTTCGAGATAGATCCCCAAGTCGTAAAGCTGATTCCATACGAGACGGCGAAGCGATACCAGATCCTGCCGCTGAGCAGGGTGGGCGCGTCGCTGACGATTGCGATGGTGGATCCGACGAACGTGTTTGCCATCGACGACATCAAGTTCATGACCGGCTTCAACATCGAGCCGGTGGTGGCATCGGAAACGACGATCCTGGACGGGATCGAACGGGCGTACAACTCGGCGCCGCCGGAAGAGAGCCTTGAGTCGGTGGTGGCGCAGTTCAGCGAGGACGAGTCTGCCGTCGAACTGCAAGAAGAAGATGGCGATTTATCGCTCGACGACCTGGAAAAAGCGGCGGACGAAGCACCGGTGGTGAAACTGGTGAACATGATCCTGCGAGAGGCGGTGAAGCGCAAGGCAAGCGACATCCACATAGAACCCTACGAAAAGGAATATCGGGTGCGCTACCGCGTGGACGGCATGCTGGCGTCAGTCATGTCGCCACCGATGAAGATGAAAGACGCGATCACATCGCGCGTAAAGATCATGGCGAAGCTGGACATCAGCGAGAAGCGGTTGCCGCAGGACGGCCGCATCATGCTGAGAATGGTGATCGATGGGAAGAAGAAGCAGCTCGATTACCGCGTGAGCAGCCTGCCGACGCTGTGGGGCGAAAAAATCGTATTGCGATTGCTGGACAAGGAAAACCTTCGTCTGGATATGACGCAGCTCGGATTTGAAGCAGAGTCGCTGGAGAAATTCCAGAAGGCGATTCTGAAACCGTACGGCATGGTGCTGGTGACAGGGCCGACGGGATCGGGCAAGACGAACACGCTGTATTCGGCGATTTCGCTGCTGAACAAGCCGGACACGAACATCATGACGGCGGAAGACCCGGTGGAGTTCCAGTTGGCGGGCGTCAACCAGGTGCAGATGAAAGAACAGATCGGGTTGAACTTCGCGGCGGCGCTGCGGTCGTTTTTGCGGCAAGACCCGAACATCATCCTGGTGGGCGAGATCCGCGACTTTGAGACGGCGGAGATCGCGATCAAGGCGGCGCTGACGGGACACCTGGTGCTTTCGACGCTGCACACGAACGGCGCGCCGGAGACGATCAGCCGGTTGATGAACATGGGCATTGAGCCATTCCTGGTGGCGACATCGGTGCACATGATCGTGGCGCAACGGTTGGTGCGGCGCATTTGCAAAGACTGCCGCGAGGAAATTCCGCTGCCACCGCAGGCGATGCTGGAAGCCGGATTTACTCCACAGGAAGTGAAAAACGGAGCGAAAGTTTTCAAGGGACGAGGGTGCTCGACGTGCAACGGCAGCGGATACAAGGGACGCGCCGGACTCTACGAAGTGATGGAAGTGGACGACGAAATCCGGGAGCTGATCCTGGTGGGCGCATCGGTGGTGGAGTTGAAGAAGAAGGCGATCGAGCGCGGGATGATCACGCTGCGGAGAAGCGGGCTGATCAAGGCAATGGACGGCGTGACGACGCTGGAAGAAGTGGCCAGAGAGACGGTTCACTAGCGCGCGAGGAAGTGGCGCGGCAACGCAAATGAAGATTTGGACGGAGCGACCCGACGAACGGGTGGCTAGAACGGGTAAAAGTCGCAGATGCAAGTTACACTGAGCGATTTGTTGAAGAAGATGCTGGAGTTAAACGGAAGCGATCTTCACATCACGACGAACTCGCCGCCGCAGGTCCGGGTGCACGGGCACCTGCACCCGCTGGAACTGCCTCCGTTGACACCGTCGGAGACCAAGCAACTGGCCTACAGCGTGATGACGGATGCGCAGAAACATCACTTCGAAGAAGACCTGGAGCTGGATTTTTCGTTTGGCTTGAAGGGACTGGCACGCTTCCGCGCGAACTGCTTCAACCAGCGCGGCGCGACCGGCGCGGTCTTCCGCGTGATTCCGTATGAGATCAAGGGATTCAACCAGTTAAGCCTTCCTCCGGTGGTGGCCAAGCTGTGCGAGAAACCGCGTGGACTGGTGCTGGTGACGGGACCGACAGGATCGGGCAAGTCGACGACACTGGCGGCGATGATCGACAAGATCAACAACGACCGCCATGACCACATCCTGACGATAGAAGATCCGATTGAATTCGTTCATCCGCACAAGAACTGCCTGGTGAACCAGCGCGAAGTTCACTCGGACACGAAGAGCTTCTCGGCGGCGCTGCGAGCGGCACTGCGCGAAGACCCGGACGTTGTGCTGATCGGCGAAATGCGTGACCTGGAGACGGTGGAAGCGGCGCTGCGAATTGCCGAGACGGGCCACCTGACGTTCGGCACGCTGCACACGAACTCGGCGTCATCGACGATCAACCGCATCATCGACGTATTCCCGTCGCACCAGCAGCCGCAGATACGGGCGCAGCTCTCACTGGTGCTGGAGGGAATTCTTTGCCAATCGCTGCTGCCGAAAATCGGCGGGCAGGGACGGGTGATGGCGATGGAAGTGCTGGTGCCGAACCCAGCTATTCGCAACCTGATTCGCGAAGACAAGATTCACCAGATTTATTCTTCGATGCAGGCAGGCCAGGACAAGTACGGCATGCAGACCTTCAACCAGGCGCTGGCATCGCTTTATCTGCAAAAGCAAATTTCGCTGGAGACGGCGATTGCGCGGTCATCGATGCCGGATGAATTGCAGGAAATGATCAACCGTGGCGGGCAGTTTTCCCGAGGTTCTTCCGCGCCATCGGCTCGCAAGTAGGCGAGAGGCGCGGCAGGCAGGGCTCTAAGGAGGCGGCAAGATGCCCATATTTACATACAGCGGCACGAACGCATCGGGCGATAAGGTGCAGGGCGAACGCGCGGCATCAAACAAACAAGTGTTGAAAGCGATGCTGACTCGCGAACGCATTACCGCGACGGCCATCAAGGAAAAGGGTAAAGAGTTCGCAATGCCGACCTTCGGTTCGGGGCGTGTTCCGACGAAGGACATAGCGATCTTCTTCCGCCAGTTTTCGGTGATGATCGACGCCGGCTTGCCGCTGGTGCAGTGCCTTGAGATCCTTGGCGGAAACCAGGAGCACCCGGGATTCCAGAAGACGCTGAACGGCGTAAGGCAGGCGGTGGAGGGCGGTTCCACGCTGGCAAACGCAATGCGGCTCTATCCGAAAGTATTCGACGACCTGACGACGAACATGATCGATGCAGGCGAAGCGGGCGGCATCCTGGACACGATTCTTCAGCGCATTTCGACGTACGTGGAAAAGAACGTCAAGCTGAAGTCGGCGATCAAGTCTGCGTTGATCTACCCGGTATCGGTAATCAGCATTGCGATAATAGTGGTGGGAGTGCTGCTGAAATTTGTGGTGCCGATCTTCGCAAACATGTTCGTGGGGCTGGGCGTGGCGCTGCCGCTGCCGACGCAGATTGTGATCAACCTGTCGAACTTTGTAGGACGGTTCTGGTGGGTGATCATCGGCGCAGTGGTGGCATTTTTCGTCGCCATTGGCCAGATTCGCAAGAATCCCAAGGGCAAGTTCATGGTGGACAAGGTGATGCTGAACTTGCCGGTGTTCGGCATGGTGCTGCGGAAAATTGCCGTGGCGCGCTTCACCCGGACACTGGGAACGCTGATCTCGTCGGGCGTTCCGATCCTGGAAGGACTCTCGATCACGGCGCGCACGGCCGGAAACGCAGTGATCGAACAGGCATTAATGAAGGCGCGCAAGGGGATCGAAGAGGGCCGCACGATCGTGGATCCGCTGAAGGAAAGTGGCGTGTTCCCGAATATGGTGACCCAGATGATCGGCGTTGGCGAAGCAACGGGCGCGATGGACGCAATGCTTTCGAAGATCGCCGACTTCTACGAAGACGAAGTGGACGAGGCGACGAAGAACATGCTGACGCTGATGGAACCGCTGTTGATCGGGTTCCTGGGCGTGGCGGTCGGCGGCATCGTGATCTCGCTGTACATGCCGCTGTTCTCGATGATCAGCAAGCTGTCTGGCGGCGGCGGTTAAAGACTTCCGAGAAGTGAGCGGGTACGGCACATCCGGGAACGGGGCAAGAAGTTCCCGATAAGAATCTCTTCGCCAGCGGCCTGGGGCCGCGGGTAGACGTGCGCCGCGCCGCGGGACGGAAGTTCCGCGCTACGCGTTGCGCCGCGAACGGTATCCCGGTGAATACAGGATTCAACGAGCGGACGTGGCTGGAGTGGCTGGTCAAAGTCCGCGTCATTATCGTCACGTTCCTGCTGGCGATCGAAGTGGCGATCACGACGCTGACGTCGACGAACGTCAACAAGCGACTGTTCGTGGCGGTGATCCTGCTGTGGTACGTTGCTTCGGGCCTGCATATCTGGATGCTGAGCTGGTCCGAGCGGCTGCGTTCGCAAGCCAAGGTGCAGGTACTCACGGATCTTGTGTTCACCACGCTGGTGATCTTCGTTACCGGCGGCATCGACACTTCGTTCAACTTCCTCTACCCGCTGATCATCATCCTCGCGAGCATTCTGCTGTCGCAGGCGTGGGCATACCTGACGGCGGCACTGTCGTTCATCCTGCTGGGCGGCACGCTGGAACTTTCGTTCTTCGACCTGATAGACACGTACCAGACGACGCGTCCGGACCTGAAGTCGCTGCAGACGGTGATTTTGATCAACGGCTTCGCGTTCCTGACGATTGCGTACCTGGCCGGCAGGTTGAGCAACCGGTTACGGCAAGCGGACGTTGAGCTGCAGGACAAGACCGGCGCACTGGAAAACTTGCAGGCCCTGCACGAGAACATCGTGAACTCAATTTCCGGGGGATTGATTACAACCGACCTGCACGGACAGATACGGCTGGTGAACTTTGCCGGACAACGTCTGCTGGAGCGCGACGAGGAAGAGTTCACGGAACGCCGGGTGGAGGACTTCTTTCTCGATCCGCTGCCGCAAGTGGGAGTTCTACCGACGCAACTGGAAGTGCGGGCAAAGACGCCGAGCGGAGTGGAACGCACGTTTCGCGTGACGGTGACAGCACTGTTCGTGCCGGAGCGTGGGGTCACGGGCCACGTTTACACGCTGGATGACCTGACGGAGCTGAGACGGCTGGAGCGCGAAGTGCGAATGCGCGACCGGTTAGCTGCAATCGGACGGCTGGCCTCAGGGATCGCGCACGAAATCCGAAACCCGCTGTCGTCGATTGCAGGCTCGGTGAAAGTGTTGTCGGGAATTTCGGCGCTGACGAACGATCAGCGGCTGCTGGTAGACATCGTGACGCGAGAGTCGGAGAGGCTGAACGCAATCATCACGGACTTTCTGGCGTATTCGCGCGAAAAGAAATACCAGATGGCGCCGGTGGATTTGTGCAATCTGCTGGAAGACACTCTGACGTTGCTGGCCAATCGCTCAGGAAAGATAAGCATTGAACGGCGGTTTGCGGAAGAACCAGCGTGGGCGATGGGCGAAGGCAACCGTTTGCGGCAGGTGTTCTGGAACCTCTGCGAAAATGCGGTGCGCGCGATGCCCGAGGGCGGGACGCTGACGGTTACGCTGGAGGCGGCGGAACAGGATTGGAAGATTGCGATCCGCGATACGGGAACAGGAATCAAGCCGAGCCAGTTGGAAAAAATCTTCGAGCCATTTCAGTCGGACTTCGAAGGCGGTACGGGGCTGGGGCTGGCGATTGTCTACCAGATTGTGCAAGCGCACCATGGGAAGATTGTCGCGCACTCGGAGCCGGGGATGGGCGCGGAGTTTTGCCTGCGCTTCCGCAGGGTGGAACCGGCGACGGAGAGTGCCGGAACAAGGACGGCCTCGCACGCGAGCGATATTCCGCAGTAGCGGCGGAGACACGAACAGAAGGGTTCAGAGGTGAACGATGGGAAACATCCTGGTATGCGATGACGAACGCTCGATCTGCCAGATGCTGGAGATCGCGTTCCACAACCAGGGCCACCGCGTGGAAACGGTGACTGGCGGCGATCAGGCGAAAAAGAAAATCGACGCGGCACTATACGACGTGGTGATTACGGACGTGCGCATGCCCCATACGAACGGCATGGAGGTGCTGCAGCACGCACGCAAGGTGTCGCCGGACTCGCTGGTGATGATCATTACGGCGGTGGACGATTCAGAGACGCCGATCGAGGCGCTGAACGCGGGCGCGTTCCACTACATCCGAAAAGGGCCGAAGCTGCTGGAAGACGTGATGAGCGCGGTGCAACTGGCAATGGACAAGCAGGCACTGCGGCAGCAGAACGCGGCGCTAAAACGCGACGCGGCGGCACGGAACTCGCTGGACAACATCATCGGCGAAAGCACGCTGATGCAGGAACTGAAGAAGACGATCCGCACGGTGGCTCCGACGAGCAGCACGGTGGTGGTTACGGGCGAGAGCGGGACGGGGAAGGAACTGGTGGCGCGCGCAATTCACGTGCTGTCGCCACGCACCAATGAGCCATTCCTCTCGGTGAACTGCGGAGCGTTCCCGGAGACACTGCTGGAGAGCGAACTGTTTGGCTATGTGAAAGGCGCGTTCACGGGCGCAACACAAAACCGGCGCGGACTGTTCGAGATGGCGACCCAGGGCACGCTCTTCCTGGACGAAATCAGCGAGATGCCGCTTTCGATGCAGGTGAAGCTGCTGCGCGCACTGCAGGAACGGTGCGTGCGTCCGGTGGGCGGAGGGCAGGAGATCCCCGTCGACGTAAGACTGATTGCGGCGACGAACAAAGACCTGCTGAAAATGGTGGGCGAAGGGGAATTCCGCGAAGACCTCTACTACAGGTTGAGCGTGATCCCAATCGAGGTGCCGCCGCTGCGCGACCGCGGCGATGACGTGGTGCTGCTGGCGAACCACTTCCTGAAGAAGTATGCGGTGGAGATGGGGAAGAGCATCATGCACATCGTGCCGGAGTCAATGGAGATGCTGAAAGGGTACGACTGGCCCGGGAACGTGCGCGTGCTGGAAAACACGATTGAACGCGCGGTGGCCATGGAACAGGGCGACGAACTGAGGGTGGAGCTGCCGAACTCCGTGTCAAAGCCGAGAGCCATGGTGATGGCAAGCGCAGGAGGCGCGCCAGGAGTTGCGCTGCCGGCGGACGGCATCGACATGGAACGGTATATTGCGGAAGTGGAGAAATCGCTGCTGCAATCGGCGTTGCGGCGGTCAAACGGCGTCCAGACGAAAGCCGCGGAAGTGTTGAAACTGAGTTACAGGAGTTTTCGCCACCTGATGAAAAAGTACGAGTTGTAGGAGAAACGCGGATGACGGATATACTGGAATGGCATGCGCTACATTCTTCGATTCCTGTGGAACGCGACGCGAGGCCATCACCTGTCTCCATGGAGGAGTCCGTACCTGAAGTGGCGGCTGGAGACCTATACCGGCGTGAAGGTGCAGGCCATCGGGTTCTTTGAGTTCTGGGGAATCATGTGGCGCGAACGGCGCGAGATGACACGCTTCCTGGGCTGGACGGCGGAGATGGAAAACTACGCCAGGGTGAAGCCGAAAAATCCTTAACAGAAAAATGAAAGTTGCAGAGAGGGCGCGCCGGGACGCGCCCTTTGCATTTATAGAAAACCTCACTGCGCCGCGGGCGTGGCGGAGAACTGCGGCTGCGAGAAGATGAGCTGGACTTCCGCGCCGCGATTGGCCTGCACGATCTGAGCGGCGTGGGCGCGATTGGCGGAGAGTTCGAGGAATCCCGTGCTGCCGAGGATGCCGAAGACTTCGCCGGGAGCGGCGAGCCCGTACGCTTCGCAGATGCTCTTGATCTCGGCCTTGCCGACGGTGAGCGTGAATTCCGGCGGAGTGGGTTCGAAGAGTGCGGGAGCATCGAGAGGAGTGATGTTGGTGATGAGGTTGCCGAACTTATCCATCTTGAGCACGACACCCTTGAGCGTGGTGGGACTGAGCACCTTTGGCTTCGGCATGGCGAAGCGAACGAAGTCGGTAATCTCGTCGCCGAACTTGGCGGGCTCCACACCCTTGGAAAGCCAACCGGCGACGGCGGCGAAGATGTCGCGTCCGTGGAAGGTGCGGCTGACGGGCTGAAGGAAGTAGTGCTCGGCAGTGATGTGGCGGACGCTAAGCCGCTCCTCGCGGTCATAGACGAGCGAGAGCACGCCATTGTCCGGCGCCACGAAGATGTGCTTCTCTGTGGTGGCGATGATGGGGCGTCGCGAAGTGCCGACACCGGGATCGACCACGACGAGATGAACGGTGTCCGAGGGGAAATACCGATAAGCCTGTGCGATGGTGAGCGCGCCGTCGAGGATGTCGAAGGATTGCACGGCGTTGCAGATATCGGCGACCTGAGCGGTGGGATTGATGTTGAGAATGACGCCGCGCATGGTGCCGATAAAATGATCGTTCAAGCCGAAATCGGTGGTGAGCGTGACAATTCGCGGTTCTGGCACGGTAGTCTCCGCGCTGAGGTAGCGCTGCTGGGAAGGTAACGCGCTGCATCGGCAGAGTCAAGGCGATGGAGCCGTGGGAGAGACGGGAAACGGCACGGCGGAGAAACGAAAGGGAATGTACCAGCGCAAAAGAAAGGCTCCCAGCCTACGAGAGGCCAGGAGCTTGTGACGGTGAACAGGCACCAGAAAAAAGCTATTGCACGCGGATATCTCCAGAGGCAGTGTGGAGCATGAGCGTGGGGCCACCGCCGCCGACCTTGCCTTGGACGTGATGGCGATTGATTTCGCCCTGCATCGTGATTTCGCGCTCGATCTTGATGGTTCCCGAGCCGGACCTGGCATCGACATTGAAGCCGGAGCCGGGGGCAAGATTGACGACGATGGTGCCGGAGCCGCTGCTGGCCTCCCAGGCGGAAGTGATGGCGCCACTGGCGCGGATGTCGCCGCTGCCGGTATGCGCTCGGAATCCGCCGCGAACACTATCGATGCGGATGCTGCCTGAGCCGGTGGATACATCGGCATTTGTCAATTGACTGCCGACGACTTCAATGCTCCCGCTGCCTGTGCCCGCGTGGAGGCGTCCGGAGGCGCCGGAGATGGAGATGTCGCCGCTGCCGGTTTCGGCGCGCAAGTCCCCGCCGCCGCGGGTGACGCGAATGGAACCTGAGCCGGTGCGAGCCTTCAGCGAAGCGCTGACTCCATCCACGGCGAGGTCACCGGAACCACTGGTGGAACGCACGGTGGAGTTGGCGGGCAGAGTGATCTCATAGCTGATGGAGATGTTGCGCTGCAGGCTGGGGTCGTCAAAGTGGCCGATGCGAATGGCGTTACCGACCTGAACGATGGGCGGATGCTGCTCAATGCGAGCGACGCGATCCGAGGCGTCACCGCCGAACCAGTTGCTGCTGCGAATGTGGCCGACGATGTGGATGCTGCTGGAATCTCCCGCACGAATGGTGATGCTGCCGGAACCGGTGGAGACCTCGACATCGGGCGCGCCGGTAACTTTCAACGTGCGTTCGAACCGGCCTTCCGCGGCGAACGCGACGGAAGGAAGAGCGGCAAGAAGCAGCAGCAGGGAAGCAAATCCGAAAAGCTTTTTGTACATGGATCCTCCGAAGTAGTTTGCGCGGGAATTGCATGGGAGGTAACCCGCGAACCAGGCAATATCAAGATGCCAGCGGACCTCCCGTGAGGGAGGTCCGGTTGTGCGTGAGCCGTGGATCCCGTTACTGCAGGACGACCTGCTGGCCTTCGTTCAAACCGCTCAGCAACTCCGTCTTGGCGCCGTTGGAGATTCCGATCTGGACGGCAACCTTGCGCATTCCAGTCTTGCTCTTGGGATCAGGAACGTCGACGGAGGCTTTCTTGTCCTTATCGTAGATGATGGCACTCTCGGGAATCATCAGGACGTTCTTGTGTTCGTCGAGAATGATCTCCGCGTTGGCGGTCATCATGGCCTTGAGTTCGCCGCCGGGGTTGTTGATGGAAACGCGGACCTCGAAGGTCGTGACATTGTCCTTCTCAACGCCCATGGGCGAAATCTTGGTGACCTTGCCGTAAAAGGTCTTGTCCTTGAAGGACTCAACCTTGATGCGAGCAGGTTGTCCGAGGTAGACCTTGCCGATATCGCTCTCATCGACCTTGCCCTTGACGTAAACCTCATTGGTATCGCCGATGGTCATGACGAGCGTGGCGGCGGAACCCATGACGAGGATGGAACTGACGGCATCACCCATTTCGACGTCGCGAGAGAGAACAATTCCGTCGATGGGCGATGTGATAGTGGTGTAACTGAGCTGTTCCTTCTGTTGGGCGAGCGTGGCACGTGCACGCTGCACATCGGCTTCCGCCTGCGTAACCTTGGCGCGATTGACGACAACCTGTGCCTGGGCGACATTCTGCTTGTTAGTACCGAGATCGTAAGCCTTCTGCGCATCGTCGAGCGCGGCCTGGGAGACAACGCCGTCCTTGGCCATCTGCTTCGCGCGATCATAGGCGCGTTTGAGCATGGGGACGTCGACGCCCTCGGCATCGACTTTAGAACGAATGAGATCGGCCTGCGCGGAGCGGAGGTTGGCCTCGCTGGATTGCAGGTTGGCTTCTCCCTGACGAACCTGGGCGAGCATTTCGTCGCGATCAAGTTCGGCGAGAAGCTGGCCGGGTTTGACGTGATCGCCGGCTTCGACGTAGAGCTTCTTGACGATGCCGCTGGCCTTGGATTTGATTTCGACCTTGGTGATGGGTTCGATCTTGCCGGTGGCAACAACACTCTTGGCGAGATCGCCGCGCTCCACCTTGGCGAGCTTGCTGGGATCGATTTTTGGGGCGCCGCTGTTGGCGATCACAATGCCAACGCTGGCGACGAGTACGATTGCGATGACTCCAAAGATGATCCAGCGCCGAGTGCGCTTGCGTTTTCCGTTTCCATTTCCGTTGGCCACTGACGTTCTCCTCACTCGGGTGAAAATACACGGGCCCAGTTGCAGTCCCCTTCTACCCTTCACGGATAGATACGAAGAGGGCGCGCCGAGGGTTCCATAAAAAGCGGGAAAAGTACCGAGCAATCCCAGAACCTACATTCATCGATTTAGACACCGGAGCCGGTTATTCGTGAGCCACGGAAAATGGAAATGATTGATGACGGGCGCTGCGTGTGCCGAAACGAACCGCAGAGGAATTCGAGGAGAAGAACTCCATGTGGGGCCTCCCCGGCGGCCTGAATGCTAAAATTCTGGCTGCATGTTTACCTTCGTGGCGCTGCGGATCATCGCGGTGGTGCTTCTCGTGGCCGCCAACGCCTTCTTCGTCGCAGCCGAATTTTCGCTGGTCAGTATACGGGACACGCGGATTGCTCAACTGATTGAGCAGCGGCGAGTTGGTGCGCGCACGGTCCGGAAGATGCATGAGCGGCTGGACGAAGTTCTGAACGCCGTACAGTTCGGCATTACGATGGCAAGCCTGGCGCTGGGCTGGATTGGCGAGGCCGCGCTGGCGCATCTATTGACACCGGCATTCGGAGCCATTCCCTACGCGAAAATTTATGCCCACTCGATAGCGGTGGCGGTGGCGTTCACGATGATTACCTACCTGCACGTGATCCTCGGCGAGGTGGTGCCGAAGTCCGTGGCGTTACAGCAGGTGGAGCGCGTGGCGCTGGCTGTGGCCGGGCCGATGGACGTGTTCATGGCCGTGGCAAAGCCGTTCCTGGTGGTCATGAGCCGGTCGTCGCGACTGGTGCTGCGGCTGTTCGGGGCGCACGCGGTTCGGGCGGGCGGCGTGCATTCTCCGGAAGAGCTGAAGTTGATTGTGACAGCGAGCCGCAGACTGGGCGTGATCCCTCCATTGCAGGAAGAGATGATTCATCGCGCGCTGGACCTGGAGACGGTTACGGTGCGCGAGGTGATGGTGCCTCGCCCGGATATTTTTTCGCTGCCGGGAAACATGCCCCTGGAGGAAGCGGCGCGGAAAGTGGTGGAAGAGCAGCACTCGCGAGTGCCGGTGTACGATGCATTGCGCGGGCCAGAGGCGATCATAGGGGTGCTCTACGCGAAGGACATGATGCGCTGGATGCAGGCGCAACTTGCAGGGCACGAGCGAGACGAAACGCTACGACGTCCGGTGACCCTGCTGGTGCGCCACGTGATGCGCGAAGTGCTGGTGGTGCCGGAGACGAAGCAGTTACCCGACCTGCTGGTGGACTTCAAGCAGCACAAGAAACACCTGGCGGTGGTGGTTGACGAGTTCGGTTCCACGAGCGGAGTGGTGACGGTAGAAGATGTGCTGGAACAACTGGTGGGCGAGATTGAAGATGAGTACGACGTGACGCAGCAGATCGCAATTCTCGGCGCTAAGTCGTTCACACTGGACGGGGCGACGAACATCCGCGACATGGAATCGCAATTCCACATCCACCTGCCACGCGACGAAGGATACGAGACGCTGGCGGGATTCGTGATTACACGACTGCAACGAATCCCGGCCGTGGGGGATTCACTGTTGTATGAGGGACGGCGCTACACGGTGGAACAGTTGGATCGTTACCGGGTTGAGAGCGTAAGAATCGAACTGCTGGAGACTTCAACCGAGGACAACGCATGAAGCGAAACTGGGGACGCGGCGTATGGATCACGGCGACGAACGGAATCGTGATCTGGCGATTTCTGAATGGCCTGCTGAACTCGGCCTACAAACAATTGCGGCTGGCGATTGATCCCTCGTACAACCCGACCTTGTGGGAACAATTGCGCGGCCAGCCGGTAGTGATGTCGATAGTGGCCGTGCTGATCGTGGGGATTGTGCTGGAATGGGTGCGGCCGAAGTGGGCGATGTGGGTGAACTGCGGGATATGGGTGATGATTTCGGCTGACATGGTCGGGTCGATCCTCTACGGACTGCGCACCGGTTATCCGCGAGAACACCTGATGCAGGCGGGGATACACATCCTGCTGCCTGCGCTCATATTTATGATCGTGAATGTAATCCTGTATCGCAATTACTGGAAACCTCCCGCCGGGGCTCAATGATCCGTTACCTTGCAACCCGGCTTGCGTACATGCTGCCCGTGCTGTGGCTGGTGGTGAGCGTGGTGTTCCTGCTCATACACCTGGTGCCGGGCGACCCGATCCAGCAGATGCTGGGCGAGGGAGCGGCGGCCACGGACATACAGGCGGCGCGGCACGCGTATGGGCTGGATGTGCCAATCGGCACGCAATACGTGAACTACTGGAAGGGCGTGCTGCACGGCGACCTCGGCAAGTCGATCCGGCTGAACGAGCCGGTGACGAAAGTGATCGCACGGGCGTATCCGGCGACAGTGGAGTTGACGTTGGCGGCATTGTTCGTGGCGATCCTGCTGTCGATTCCGGCGGGTGTGCGATCAGCGCTGCGACGAAACCAGTGGGACGACCGCGCGCTGAGTTTCGTGAGCCTGCTGGGATTGTCGTTCCCGAACTTCGCACTGGGGCCGATCCTCATCTTATTTTTCTCGATCAAACTTGGCTGGCTGCCGGTATCGGGCGCGGGCGGACTGTCGCACCTGGTGCTGCCGGCGATCACGATGGGCGGATCGCTGGCGGCAATCCTGACGCGCATGGTGCGGACGTCGATGCTGGAAGAGCTGGGGCAGGATTACGTACGCACGGCGCGCGCCAAGGGACTGCCGGAGCGCACGGTGGTCTATAAGCACGCGCTGCGCAACGCGATGATTCCGATCATCACGGTGATTGGATTGCAGTTCGGCGCGCTGCTGGCGGGCGCAATCGTGACAGAGACGATTTTCTCGTGGCCGGGGATCGGGAGGCTGACGATCACGGCGATTTCCAATCGCGACTACTACCTGGTGCAAGGATGCATCCTGTGTATCGGGCTGACGTACGTGGCGGTGAACTTCCTGACGGACCTGATGTACACGGCGCTGAATCCGAGGATTCGGCAGTAGAAGATTTACATATGCAAATTAAATTTGCATGAGGCGGAGCAGGAAACGGCGATGGCGAATGGCAACGAGGTAACGTTCGGCAAGGCGATACGGCAGAACCCGCTGGCGACGGCGGGAGTCGTGCTGGTGATCATCTTTGCCGTGTTTGCCATCTTCGCGCCGTGGATTGCGCCGCAGGATCCCTCGTATATCGATCTTTCAGCGCGGCTGGCTTCGCCATCGTGGCACCACTGGCTGGGCACGGATGAACTCGGTCGCGACATGCTCTCGCGAGTTATCTATGGCGCGCGCATTTCGATGCTGGTGGGCGTAAGCGTGGTGACCGGATCGCTGTTGCTGGGAACGATTGTCGGGGCGATTGCGGGGTATTACGGCGGGCTGGTAGACCGGTTTGCGAACGTGATCGTGATGAACGCGTTCATGTCATTCCCGGGAATCCTGCTGGCGATTGCTTTCGTGGCGTTCCTCGGGCCGGGACTGTTCAACCTGATTTTCGCGCTGGTGATTGGCGGATGGGTAGGCTACGCGCGACTGGTGCGAGCACAGGTACTGGCGGCGCGAGAAAAAGAATACGTGGAAGCGGCACGGGCGCTGGGCGCGAGCGACCTGAGAGTGATCGTGCGCCATATTCTGCCGAACATCATGCAGCCGGTGATTGTGCAGGCGGCGATTGGAATGGCCGGGGCGGTGCTGGCCGAGGCGACGATGAGCTTCCTGGGGCTGGGCGTTCCACCGCCGGTGCCAAGTTGGGGATCAATGCTGAACGATGGTCGCGTGCACCTGTTCGATTCGCCACACCTGGTAATTGTTCCGGCTATTGCGGTGATGCTAGCGGTGCTCTCGTTCAACTTTATCGGCGACGCGCTGCGCGACTATCTTGATCCGCGTTCGCGGATGGAAGCCGGGCTGTAACGGAAGATTGCACGAAGAAGCCCCCGTGAGGCGGGGGCTTTTATGTGTGCGAAATTATCAGGCTTTGTCGCTGTTGTCGCTGTCTGCGCCATCACCGCCGGGCCAGTCGGGCGCTTGCAGGATGCGTGCGGTTTCGTTGCGCTGCTCGAGTTCATCGATGGGTTCCGATGCGCTGACTCCGAGAGATGGCATGCGGCGCGCGGCGGGCAGCACACTGCGTTCGAGCGATCCGACAGTCTTGTTATAAGACTTGAGAGCTTTTTCGAGGTGGTCCCCGACATCCTCAAAGTGGCTGGACATGACGCGGATGGCCTCGTAGATGCGCTTGCCGAGATCGCTGATGCGCTGTGCGTTTTCCGCCAGTTGCGTCTGCTGCCAACCGTAAAAAGCGGCGCGAAGGAGCGCGATGAGCGTGGTGGGCGAAGCGACGATGACCTTCTGCTGGACACCCTGCTCGATGAGGCTGGGATCCTGCTCCAGAGCAGCGCTGAAGAAGACTTCGCCGGGTAGGAACATGACGACAAATTCGGGCGTCGCGGCGAACTGGTCCCAATAACCCTTGGCACTGAGCTTGTTGATGTGATCGCGAATCTGGCTGGCGTGGGCGGCCATGCGCGCGCGGCGCGTATTTTCGTCGGGAGCCTCAATGGCGTCGAGATAGGCGGAGAGCGGCGCCTTGGCGTCGACGATGATGGTTTTGCCGCCGGGAAGCCGAACGATGAGATCGGGGCGCAGGCGACCCTCGGAGGTGGTGACGCTGGCCTGCTCCTGGAAGTCGCAGTAGTTGACCATGCCGGCCATCTCGACGACACGGCGGAGCTGGAACTCACCCCAGCGGCCACGGACGTGGGGAGCACGAAGGGCCTGGACGAGCTTACCGGTTTCCGACTTGAGCTGCTCCTGCGTGCCGACGACGGACTTGAGTTGTTCGTGTAACGCGGTGTAGGCGCCAACACGCTCCTTCTCAATGATTTTCACTTGGTCGTCGACGGCTTTGAGCGATTCTTCAATCGGTTTTACCAGGTTGGCAATAGCCTGCTGTCTCGCCTGTAACTCCTTCTCGGCAAGCTCCTGATAAGTGCCAAGGCGAGTTTTTGCAAGGTCGAGGAAGGACTGGTTGTTGCCGGAGAGGGCATCGGAGGCGAGCTTCTGGAAGGCGTTTTTCAGATCTTCCGAGGCGCTGGCGAGCAGGGCGAGTTTCTCGTCGGAGCTCTTGCGCTCCTGTGTAACGCGCTCCTGTAGCCGGGCGTTTTCCGCATCGGAAGCGGCCTTTTGAGCGGATAGGGCTTCCCGTTCAGTGCGCAAGGTTGTAAGCTCTTGGACACGGATAGTGAGCTCTGCTTCGCTGGCGGTGAGCTTTTTCGTGAGTCCGGACGAATGGGTGCGCCCGGCAAGCCAACCGCAAAAAAGTCCAACTGCAAGAGATATCAAGGCGACAGTAAGAATCGTAATCATGATGTGACCGATTTGGGGGCAAGCGGATTGTATCCCAAGCGGCGCAGCTTGCGTTCCGAATCGCCCCGGGGAAATGTTAGAGGATGGCACGACAGAAGCGAGAACCCAGCCTGGGAATTTTCAACAAGATTGAAGAAACACTCAAGATAGCGTTAGCATCTGAATCAACTATGCGTCGAGCATTGATGCTTTGTTGTGCGCTTGTTCTGAGCGCGGGGATAGCTGTGCACGCGCAGGACGGCCCTGCGCCGTCTGGCGATCCCGGCGCAACGGCCGGACAGGTACTGCGTCCGGTTCCCCAGCAGGACGCGGCGGCCATTGCAGAGGCGGAAGACAGGATCTTCCAACTGGTCAACATAGACAGGGTCAGGCTAGGGCTGAAGCCGCTCAAGCGCAATCCGAATCTGGACAAAACAGCGACGGCACACTCGGTGCTGCTGGCCGAGCACCAGGACCTCTCCCACAAATTTGCGGGCGAACCGGAACTGGTGGACCGCATGGTCGCAACCGGGATGCGATTCGTCAACGCGGGCGAAAACGTTGTAAGCGCGCAGGATGCAGTGAGCGCACACGATGCACTGATGGGCTCCTCGGAACACCGGGCAAACATCATGAATCCGGCGTTCAACTCGATTGGCCTGGGGATTATCGAGAGCGACAAACAGCTGTGGGTGACGGAAGATTTCGCGAAGGTGATGCCGAAGGTTTCGGACGGCAGCGCGGAAACCGAGCTGGTACAGGAGTACAACCAGCTCCGGGCGGCGGCGGGCATGCCGCCGCTGGAGGAAATCCCGTTGCCTAAACTGCACCAGGACGCATGCGAGATGGCGCAGCGGGATAAGCTGGACGCTAGCCGGATTCACGTGGATGGTGCTAAATACGTGGTGGCATTTGCAACCCTGGATTTGCATAAGCTTCCGGCTGGAGCGCAGAAGCTGGCGACGCAAAAGATGAGGGGGATATCGGTTGGGGTATGCTTTACGACCTCAGCCACCTACACGTTCCCGATGTACTGGGTAATCGTCGCGTCCTATTTCTAAGAGACACATTGCAAAAAGGATTTGTGCTAACCTCGGCTCGATGGGCGAAGGAACGAACATAAGAATCGGACCGGCGGGCTGGGCTTACAAAGACTGGGAGGGCGTGGTGTACCCGGGCTCGCTGAAACGCGAGCAGCATCCGGTGGAATACCTGGCGCGATACTTCGATACGATCGAGATCAACAGTTCTTTCTATGGCCACATCAAGCCGGAACACGGGCTGCTATGGTGCCGCAAGGCGCGCAACGTCAACCGGAATTTTATCTTCACCGCAAAATTGAACCGCGCATTCACGCATTCGCCGATGGCGGTAGTGGAGTCGACGTCAGCGTCCACGATTCGCCCGCACGACGATGACGAGCAACTGGCAAAGCAGGGGCTGGATGCGATTGCCGGAGAAGAAATGCTGGGCGCGCTGCTGGTGCAGTTTCCCATCTCATTCAAGAATTCAAACGAAAACCGCGATTATCTCGACACGCTGGTGCAGCGGTTCCGCGCGTATCCGCTGGTGGTGGAGGTGCGCCACGCGAGCTGGAACAACGAAGGGACGCTGAAGTATTTTGCCAGGCAGAACGTGGCCTTCTGCAACATCGACCAGCCGCTGCTGGGCAATGCAATTGGACCGACCGAGCACGTGACGTCGGGCATCGGGTATGTGCGCCTGCATGGCCGCAACTACAACGAATGGTTTGCGGAACGCACGTCGGAAGACGGACTGAAGACCGAACGGCGCGACGCGCGCTACAACTACCTTTATTCCGCCGGCGAGTTGCAGGACTGGAAACGGCACATCGACCGGATTGCCGCGAAGTCGCAGGTGACGTTCGTCGTCACGAACAATCACTTCGAAGGCAAGGCAGCGGTTAACGGCCTGCAACTCAAGCACATGATCGACAGTATCCCGGTGAAAGCGCCGGAGACGCTGATCAAACGCTATCCCGACCTGGAAGCGATTGCGGAAGCGCCAGTTGACCGCCTGTTCTGAAGTCCCCACCTGTAACTCCAATTCTCTGAACAATCCTGGAAATAATGGAACCGCTTCTGCGGAAGATTCGTATGAGTGATTGTGGGACGAACCGAGCTAACGAAATGACGGGTGGCTCGTCCGATACCTACGAGGGCAGAGAAGGAGTTCAGTATGGACAGCAAGTACAACTGGTTGATCGATAATTTGTCCTTCCGGGTGGCGGTGAATACGCTTGTATTCGGGTTGTGGCTGGCGACAGCAGTGGGCCTGCTCGCTCTCGCGAACGTCTGAATCTTGATACTTCGGGACAATTGCAGGAGGCTCAGTCGCGACACGTACCTCCGCGACGCGGCGATCAGGCAAGACTTCCGCTGGGGCAACGCGGAAGAAGCGAGTCCCGAACAGGTTGAGCGACGGGAGATGCCGCCTTCAGAAAGTCCCGATGGACTTCGAGAAGGAAACCGGGAGCAGGCATCGCCTGTCGCTCAGCGATTCTTGTGCACGGCGAGAAACGTGCACAAGAACGAACGCCGCGCTTTTAGCGCGGCGTTTTCAATTGCGTGAAGGTGAATTCTACGCTTTGACTGCGGCCTCGACAGGCTTGCGGCTGTAGCGGTTCTCGACGTACTCGTTGAGGATGTGGGTGAACTCCTCGACGATATGGTCGCCCTTGAGCGTGGTCACGAGGCGGCCGTCGATGAAGACCGGCGCTTTCGGTTCCTCGAACGTACCCGGCAGGGAAATTCCTATATTTGCATGTTTCGATTCACCGGGACCGTTGACGATGCAGCCCATCACGGCGAGCTTCAATTCCTCTACGCCGTCGTACTTTGTGCGCCACTCCGGCATCATTTCGCGAAGGTAGCCCTGGATCTGCTGGGCCAGCTCCTGGAAGTAGGTGGAGGTGGTGCGGCCGCAGCCCGGGCAGGCGGTGACCTGCGGGGAGAAGCTGCGGATGCCCATGGATTGCAAAATCTGCTGGGCGACGAAGACTTCCTCAGTGCGGTCGCCATTGGGCGCAGGCGTGAGCGAGACGCGAATCGTGTCGCCGATGCCTTCCTGAATGAGCACGGCGAGTCCGGCGGTGCTGCCCACGATGCCTTTCGCTCCCATGCCGGCCTCGGTGAGGCCGAGGTGCAAGGCATACTGGCATCGGGCGGCGAGATTGCGATAAACGTCAATGAGGTCCTGCACGCCGCTGACCTTGGCGCTGAGAATGATGTGATCGGCGGGAAGGCCGTATTCTTCGGCGAGTTCCGCGGAACGAAGCGCGCTGACGACCATGGCCTCCATCATCACGTTGCGGGCTTCCAGCGGCTGGGCCAGCCGCGAATTCTCGTCCATCATGCGGGTGAGCAACTGCTGGTCGAGCGATCCCCAGTTGACGCCGATGCGAACCGGGCGGTCGTTCTCGATAGCGACCTCGATCATGGTGCGGAAATTGTCGTCGTCCTTGCGCCCGATAGAGACGTTGCCGGGGTTGATGCGGTACTTGGCGAGCGCACGCGCGCAATCCGGATACTTCCTGAGTAGGAGATGGCCGTTGTAGTGGAAGTCGCCGATGATGGGGACATGCACACCCTGGGCGGCGAGTTCCTCGACGATGGGACGGACGGCCTGGGCGGCGGCGTCATTGTTGACGGTAACGCGAACGACCTCCGACCCGGCGCGCGCCAGGGCCGCGACCTGCTGCACGGTGGAGGCGACGTCGGCAGTATCGGTGTTGGTCATGGACTGCACCATCACCGGCGCGCTGGAACCGACAAGCACGTTGCCAATGCGGGTTGTGTATGTCTTTCTGCGTTGAATCGTTGCCATGGCTATGGCTTCAGTTTAGCACGATGAGGCCCCCGGACTGGCGTCACAGGGGACTGTGACGTAAGTGACGCGGGCCCGCGCGAACAGCGAGCGAGAAGCATATTTTTCCTGAATTGGGGCTTGCGTTGGACAGCGATTGTGCATAGACTCTGCGGCAAAATCAGCAACACATTCACTTTCCAAGATTGCACCCGGCCTGTGGGGCGGAGTGTGCGTGCTTCTCAGGGAGTCGCGAGAAGCGGCACTTCGGTGGCACCAGCGAAGCCGGTGACAGGCAGGGGTTTTGCGGGAAGGTAAAAAATATTCATCGGATTCGCAACCGGGGCATCTGAGCGAAACATTTACATATGTATTTGTATTGCGCCGCTTCATGGGGATGAACGGCGCAGGGCCAACGAAGGCAAGCCGCGACAGGGGATGGTTGCGGCAGGAGGGTATGGGTTTGATGCGCGCCTTGGGTCTTCGTGCAGCGTGTCTGGGTGGCGTGATGCTCTTTGGAGCTTCATGTTTGGCGCAGGTTGGCGCAGTACGCGTGCTGAACCTGCAGAAACTTTCCCCTGAAGAAGCGCGGAATATCGAATCGTCGGCGCGACGGGGCAATCCGCGGTCGCAGGCAATCCTGGGAATCATGTATTCGGATGGCCTGGGAAAACCGCAGGATGAAAGCGAAGGATTCCGCTGGCTGCGAAAAGCCGCCGGCAAGAAAGATGACGTGGCGGCGGACCGCCTGGGGGTGGCATACCAACAAGGCCTCGGAGTGGAAAAGAACGAGGCCGAGGCGCGCGTCTGGTACCGGCGTTCGGCGCACGATGGCAACCTGCACGCGCAGTACAGCCTGGGCGCGATGTATTTCAACGGGCAAGGCGGAACGCAGGATCTGTCGAAGGCGGCAAAATGGTTTCAGATTGCCGCGCAACAGGGCGATGCCATGTCGCAGGAAATCCTTGGCCGCATGTATCAGAACGGCAAAGGCGTGGTGCGCGATCCGAAGCAGGCGCTGTATTGGTTCCAACGCGCTTCGGAACAGGGATATTCGGCTGCGGAGTTGAGCCTGGCGACGCTGTATCTTGGCGGGCAGGGTGTAGGACGGAATCCGAAACTGGCGGTGGAGTTGCTGCAGCGGGTGGCGGAAGAAGGCGTGCTGGGAGCGCAGTACACGCTGGGGCTTGTCTACTGGCGCGGCGAGGTTATTCCACGCGACCCGATGCGAGCATGGATGTGGCTGAAAATCGCCGCGATGAATGGGAGTTACGACGCTCCACAGCTGTTGAACAAAATCAGCAAGGCGATGGATGAAGGGCAACGTATGGAAGCGTCGAAAGCGACGGACGAGTGGCTGCAGGAACATGCGCAAGCAGTGAACGTCGCGTTGAAGTGACGCTGGAAGAAAGCGAGCGGTCTGAGAAAAATGAAAACGGGGCGCATCAGGCGCCCCGAATCTTTTGCGCGCTTTCCAGCCGCGCGGATCGTGTTACTGAATGTGGTGCGTGATCCCCGGCAGCACCTTCATGACGTCGTTGAAGATTACCAACCCAGCGAAGAGCACCAGGCAGACAAAGGCGGCCTGGTAGATGCGCTCCTTGAAAGTCTGGCTGATGTCGCGCCGGATCAACGACTCGATGAACAGAAGAAGAATCAATCCGCCATCGAGGATGGGAATGGGGAACAGGTTAAAGATGCCGAGGTTCAGACTGATGTTGGAGATGAGAGCAAGCAGCGGAGTCCAGCCCTGCTGTTGCGCTACCTCGCCGGAAACTCGCGCGATGCCAATGGGGCCTTCCATCTGCTTGATGGAAACCTTGTGTTCGACCATGCGCTTTACGAGCTCAAGGATCAACATCGAATTCTTTTCATTCTGATCAACGGAACGGCTGAGCGCCTCGCCGAACGGCAACTTATCGACCTGGGTGGGCTCGGAGGCGAAACCGATGCGGTATTCCTTCTGCTCGCTATCGAAGGCAGGAGCCACTTTCAGCTTGATCTGGCGCCCATCACGCAAGATGGTGAGTTCGACTGGCGCGCTCTTCGTCTCCTGTAACAGGCGTTTAAGCGAGGAAGTGGATTGGACGCGCGTACCGTTGACGGCGAGGATTTCGTCGTCAAGTTTAAGGCCGGCCTTAATGCCCGGCATATCGTCTTCCAGTGCGGTGACGATGAGCGGTTGTTCAGGGATCCATCCGGCGGAACCGATCTCATCGCGACCCACCGTGTCCGGCGTTACGCTCGCATGGAGGATCTGCGTGCCGCGCTTGACGGTGAGCTGGAGAGGTTGCCCGGGGCTGATGATGGTGCGCGTGATCAGGTCTTCCCAGGTTGGGTTGTCGATGCTCCCAACGGCAGTGATGTGGTCGCCCACTTCAAGCCCGGCCTTGGCCGCAGGGCTATCCTCCATGACCCATCCGATCACGGCAGGCTTGTTGAGATAGATGGGATGCTCGTAGTGCACCATGAAGACGGCGGTCAGCAGGACCACGGCGAGCAGGATGTTCATCGCGGGTCCGGCGAAGGCAATGATGAGCCGCTGCCAGCGCGGATGGGACACGAACTCGTCGGGCGAACCGGTGTGCGTGTCGATAATGTTCTCGCCGGCCATCTTGACGTAACCGCCAAGCGGCAGTGCGGAAATGCGGTAATCGGTACTGCCGACTTTACGAATCGGGAAGGCACGGGCGGCCGGCGTGGCGAAGTCAGTTTGGTTCGCGACGGGACGCTGCGGCTGGCCCTGCTCTTCGAGCAGCGGGCCGGTGGAGAACTTACCTTCGTAAACGCCGAAAAGACGCTTGCCGAATCCGATGGAGAAAACTTCGACGCGGACGCCGAAAAGCTTGGCGGCAGCAAAGTGTCCAAACTCGTGGATGAGGATCATGATCCCGAGAACCACGACGACGGATACGATGCTGTACAGAAAAGTGACCATAAACCTCTTCGACGCTTCCGCTACGTATTTGTAACGGATTTTTTCGTGACGTGTGTGCGAATTACATCACTTGCCAGGGCACGCGCCTCGGCATCCTGCGAAAGAACCTGCTGAATAGATTCCGCGTGCCGTGCACGCGTTACTTTTAAAACTGCCTGAATTGTAGCCGCAATGCCCAAAAAGGGGATACTTCCTTCGAGGAATGCGGCCACGGCGACCTCGTCTGCGGCGTTCAGGGCTACCGTTTTGGCGCCGCCTTCCGCCACCGCTTCATAGGCCAACTGCAAACATTGAAACTTATCCATGTCCGGAGGATAGAAATCGAGCTGGCGCAAGCCGTTGACGGAGAAGCGCAAGTCGGACTCGATGCGGTCGGGATACGTGAGTGCGTAAAGAATAGGCAGGCGCATGTCGGTTACGGAAATTTGCGCCAGAAGACTGCCGTCCACGAACTCGACCATGGAATGCACGGTGGATTGCGGGTGGACGACCACTTTCACCTGCTCGGGCGGGAGATTGAACAATCTACATGCTTCGATGACTTCGAAGCCCTTGTTCATCAGCGTCGCTGAGTCAATTGTGATGCGGCGCCCCATCTTCCAGGTTGGATGGTTCAACGCCTGTTCGACGGTGATGGATCCGAATTGCGACTTAGGTGTATGCAGAAAAGGACCGCCCGAAGCGGTGAGCCATACGCGCTCAACTTCGTGGAGACGGCCTCCGCGCATACATTGATGAATGGCATTATGTTCGCTGTCGATGGGCAGAAGCGGTTTGCCCTGGCGGCGCGCCTCGGCAGTGATGAGTTCTCCGGCGGCAACAAGACACTCCTTGTTCGCCAGGCCGATGGTCTTGCCGGCCTTCACCGCTTCATAGGTAGCTTCGAGTCCGGCGACACCGACGATGGCGCTGACCACGAAATCGACATCGGGATGGGTGGCGACCTTCACGGTTCCGGCGGCGCCATGCGTGACCTCGACGCCCTCCACGCCCGCGCGCTCCAACCTTGCGCGGAGTTGCGCGGCGGATTCCTCGGAAGCGATGGAGACGAGGCGGGGACGCCAGCGCACCACCTGTTCAAAGACGAGATCAAGGTTGTTGCCCGCAGCCAGAGTGGCCACGGCAAAGCGATCGGGATACGACTCTACGATCTTCAAAGTGCTCTGGCCGATGGAGCCGGTCGAGCCAAGAATGGCAATTCTCTTCATCAATCAACCTATCTCTTCTCTATCTAGGATACAGAACCCACTCAGGGCAATTGAAGGAATTTATCGGCGAAGATCATAAAGAGGATCAGGGCGACCGGAGCGGCGAAGAGCAACGCATCGATGCGATCAAGAATTCCTCCGTGTCCCGGAAGTATGGTGCCGGAATCCTTGACGCCGCCGCCGCGCTTAATGAGCGACTCGAAGAGATCTCCCAATTGTGCGGCGACGTTGATGATTGCCGCGAGCAACACCGGAATCCAGATGGGAGGCGCAATCAGCAATTCACGGGTCGCGCCCGAGTCCATCGAAAGATAAACGGAGCTTCCGGCAAGCACGTGGATGTCGACCAGGAAACGCCCGATGGGCTGGATGTACTGGCTGAAGAGAACTCCCACGACGACCGCGCCGGCAATGCTGGCGATGGCGCCCTCCCAAGTCTTCTTGGGACTGATGCGCGGGGAGAACTTGATTCGACCGATGGAGCGCCCGACATAATAAGCCGCGGTATCACCGGCCCAGACGGTGAAGAACGTGAAGAGTACCTGGAACCATCCGAAGGGGCCAAAGTGCAAGAGCGCAAGGCAGGCAAGCGCCATGCCGATGTAGGGAATTCCGAAGTAGGAGACCGCAACGCCCGGAAGAACGGTTCGCAGATCCTCGGCGCGCATCCCGATGGCGAGATAGATGGAAGCGCCGAAGAGCAGCACAACCAGCGGCGCCAGCAGGAGAGTGATGACCTCCGCGCCGGAGTACACGGTTACGGCAATCACGGCGTAGATCACAGCGTTCAAGCCGAAGGTCAGCGGACGATAGGATGTGAGGCCATAACTTTCGACGATGGTCATGTACTCGGCGAGTGCGAAGGTGGCCACCAAGCCGACGAGCACGGCGAAGAGCCAGTCCGGCGCGCGAAAAACGGCGAGCAACACCAGCGGTATCAGGACAAGAGCGGTAGCAAGACGTTTCATCTGTACTTGTGAGTTTCCGGTCGCGCACGGCCGGGCCACCACGTTACTCGCGCGACGGAACGATCATGGGACATGTAAGTGTAACGCAGGGAGCCGAATGTCGGGAAAAAACGGCAAGACAGGAGTTAAGGGAGCAGGTGCGCCGAGGCCCCCAGGCCACCATAGCGGCGCTCGCGCTTCTGGTACTCCTCTATGGCAGAGAGCAGATGGACACCATCGAAGTCGGGCCAGAGAGTCGGGGTGACGTAGATTTCCGCGTAGGCAAGCTGCCAGAGCAGGAAGTTGCTGAGGCGCATCTCGCCGCTGGTGCGGATGACGAGATCGGGGTCGGGAAGGTGGCTCGTATAAAGGTGCTGGTTGATGAGCGCCTCGTCAATCTTGAGGTGCGAGAGACCACCATTGTTCAGTGCAGAGCGCACGATGGATTCGAAGGCGTCGACCAGCTCGGTGCGGGCGCCATAATTGAGCGCCAGCGTCATGATCATGCCGGTATTTTTTGCCGTCGCCTGGCGCGCCCATTCCATCCGTTCCTGCACTTCCGGCGGAAGCTCATGCTGTCGTCCGATGTACTCCATGCGGATGTTGTTTTCGTTCATCAGAGGCACTTCCCGCTTCAGATAAGTGCGAAGCAGGGCCATCAGGAAGCTGACCTCGGTCTTCGGACGGCGCTTCCAGTTCTCGACGGAGAAGGCGTAGAGGGTGACCGCCGGAATATGGATGCGGGCGGCGGTCTGAATGACATCGCGCACGGCTTCCACGCCGCGCTTGTGGCCGGCAATGCGCGGCAAATGCCGGCGCTTGGCCCAGCGGCCATTGCCGTCCATGATGATGGCGATGTGTTTTGGCAGCCGCTCCGGGTCGAGTTGGGAATAAAGCTCGAGTTCCTTTCGACTCAGGCCGGCGGGCATGTTGCTGCGCAAGTTCAGTCCTCTAAGGCAATGAAATTAACATAAGAGACTACTTTGTGCAATAAAGTACGTTGGCACGAGGGGTACAGATGGGTTGATATGGGATGCGTTGCAGATTCCCATTGTATTTTCTTTTAAACTTCCAGCAACTTTTGCCGCACCAGTCTGTCAAAGTATAGAGGGGAAGTGTCTTCCGGGGCGGAGAGCACCGGGAGCGGTTCCCTGATCCCAAACAAAATCTCGAAACTGACTTCTGTATGAAACGACCACACCAATACCGCACAGGACTGCGCTATCCACGATGGCTGGTGATCGCGCTGATCGTGGCAGTGTTCGTCATAACCGGGGTGAAGGTCGCCCACATCCACAAGAACTACATTCTTGAGGCCGGCAAAACGGTGCATGCGCAGTTCGGTCCAGACACGATATGCGTGCTCTGCGCGATCTCGATGCACTCGATTCCGTCCATGCTGGTCACGGAAGTCCCCGTGGCTCCGCTGGAGAGTGAAGCGGTCGTTACCACCCTTCCGTCCTTCCATCCGGTACTTACCTCGTTCAGCTACTTCATCCGTCCTCCACCCGCCGCGTAACGATCGCCGTACGTATTCATAGACAAGAATCGATCGACTCAACGCGACGGAGGAGCTATGTATCGCGGATTGAGAACGCTTGCCGTTCTTCTATTTCTCTGTGCTTTCCACCTGATGACTTATGCCGCCGACCCCGCGCAAACACTGGGTGGAGGCGTGCTGTTTGGTGTAATCACCGATCCGACGGGAGCAGTGGTGCCCGGTGCGACAGTTACGGTGAAGAACCCGATCACGGGATTCCATGCCAGTACTATTTCCGACAACACCGGTAGTTACCGCTTGATTAATGTCCCGTTCAATCATTATCACCTCACGGCTACGGCGAAGGGGTTCGCCTTCTATGAAGGCGATGTGGAGGTGAGAACAGCGCTTCCCATCAACCGGGCGATTGCGTTGAAAGTAGCCTCCAGTTCCACGCAGATGACGGTGGAAGGCGGGGGCGAGGACCTGGTGGAAGTCAACCCGGTGGCACATACGGACCTTGATCAGTCGCTGATCAGGCGTCTGCCGGTGCAGAGCGTCTCGTCGCCGCTGAGTTCAGCGATCACGATGGCGAGTCCAGGTGTTGCCGCCGATTCGAACGGGCTATTCCATCCGTTGGGCGAACACGCAGACACCTCGTTCTCGGTGGATGGGCAGCCCATCACCGACCAGCAGAGCAAGGTGTTCTCCAACCAGATCCCAGAGGACGCGATCCAGTCGATGGAAGTGATCTCCGGCGTTCCTCCGGCGGAGTACGGCGACAAGACCAGCCTGGTGATTCAGATCAACACGAAGAACGGACTGGGTGTAAAGAAACCGACCGGCAGCGTTGTCACCAGCTATGGATCGTTCGGCACAACGAATACGGCGCTTACCCTGGCCAATGGCGGAGACAAGTGGGGCAACTACGTGGCACTCTCCGGCCTGAACACGGGGCGATTCCTCGACTCGCCGGAGTTCGTGGCGTTGCATGACAAGGGCAACTCGCAGAACTACTTCGATCGGATCGACTTCCAGCCGGACGCGAACGACCAATTGCACCTGAACCTGCTGTACTCGCGCTCGTGGTTCCAGATACCGAACCAGTACGACCAGCAGGCCGCGGGACAGGACCAGCGGCAGTTGATGAACACGTTCAACATCTCGCCGGCATGGACGCATGTATTCAGCAGCCACATGCTGCTCAGCACGAATATCTTTGTGCGGCAGGACCGCGTGCACTACTACCCAAGCGGGAACCCATTCTCGGATCAACCGGCGACGCTTGCACAGAGCCGGCGGCTTACGAATGCCGGTTTGAAGCTGGATCTTTCGTATGCCAGGGGGCACCATAATGCGAAGTTCGGGTTCGACATCATTCACACGTTTCTGACGGAGAACTTCCGGCTCGGACTGACCGATCCGGCGTTCAACCCGGTGTGTCTCGACACGAGCGGAAACCCGGTTCCGGGCGGAGCGATCACCGATCCGAACGCGTGTACGGGAGCGGGCTACACGGCGAATCCCGGCTTCCTGCCTGGACTGCTGCCCTTCGACCTGACACGCGGTGGACAGCTCTTCCAGTTTAACGGCCATGCGGATATCAAGCAGGAGGCCTTCTACGCGCAAGACTCGATCACGCTGGGCAATTGGAACATCAACGTCGGAGTACGCGGCGACAACTACAACGGCCTGAGCAGCGGTTCGGCGATACAGCCGCGCGTGGGACTGGCTTACAACATCAAACGCACGAACACGGTGCTGCGCGCGTCATATGGGCGGATGTTCGAAACGCCATACAACGAGAACCTGGTGCTTTCGAGCGCAACCGGATCGGGAGGACTGGCTTCGTCGGGAACCGGATCGTTCGGCGATCAACCGCTGAAGCCGGGCACACGCAACCAGTTTAACGTGGGCTTCCAACAGAGCCTCGGACGCTTTGCGGCGATCGATGCCGAGTACTTCTGGAAGTTCACGAAGAACGACTACGACTTCGACACGCTGTTCAACACGCCGCTGGCCTTCCCGATCCAGTGGCGGAAGTCGAAGATAGATGGGCTGTCGGTGCGGGTGAACCTGCCGACATGGAAGGGGCTTACGGCGTTTACCGTGATGGGACACTCGCGGGCGCGCTTCTTCGGTCCGGAGAGCGGCGGGCTATTGTTCAACTCGCCGCTTGACCAGTCGGTCTTTCGCATCGATCACGACCAGGCTTTCGAGCAGACGACGAACCTGCAATACCAGCCGTGGAAACGCGGGCCATGGTTCGGATTCGCGTGGCGCTATGACAGCGGACTGGTGGCGGGAGCGGTGCCGGACCTGGCTTCGCTGCTGGCGCTGACGCCGGATCAGCAGGCGCAGGTAGGATTTTTCTGCGGCAGCACATACGCCACGCCGACGCAGGGAATTTCAAACTGCCCGCTGCCGTTTGGACAGTGGGGAGCAACGCGCGCGGTGATTCCGGCTCCGGGGACGGAGAACGCCGACAAGAACCCGCCGCGCATTGCGCCGCGCCACCTGTTCGACGCATCCATCGGGGATGACAACCTCTTTCGCGGTGATCGCTACAAGTGGAGCCTGCGAGTGACGGCGACGAACCTGACGAACGAATCGGTGCTTTACAATTTCCTCTCGACCTTCAGCGGGACACACTTCGTTCCTCCGAGGGCGTACACGGCGGAGGTTGGGTTCCACTTCTGAGTGGGAAATTGATGCAAAGGAAAAGCCGGGGCGGAATTGCCTCGGCTTATTTTTCGGTGGATGTGAGGGCTACGTGGGGGAATGGAACGCAGCCCGCCTGTCGAGCGTGAACTTACGCGGTACGGCGCGGCATCACCGTCATCTCGCGGACCTGGTTCAGGACACTGGTCCACTGCATGGGGTTGAGCTTGCGCAGAAACGGAATAAGCTCGTTGATGAACTCGTCGTGCTGCAACTCGCGGATGTCGTCCTCAAGCGTTGGGCCGTTGGTGGTAAGCAGGTCAGGCACCCGGACATTGAGGGCATCCGCAAGACGCTCCAGCGAAGAGAGCGTGGGACACGCCTTCTCGTTCTCGATCTTGGAGACATAGGTGCGCGGCACGTGCATGCGCTGCGCAAGCTGACGCTGGCTCAAGCCGGCGCGGGTGCGGAGCATGCGAATGGCGGTTGCCACGGGCAGTTGGTGGTTGCTATGTTGCACCGGCATGGGAACCTGGAAAACCGGAGGCGCAGCCACGGGCTCGGGCTCGTCATCAAGAGAAGTCTTGCAGCGACGGCACAGATTGTTATTCGTCCGGAACTGGACGAGATGGCAATGGTCGCAACGCACCACTTCCCGGGAGTCTACTGGGGTAAGAGTCGTGGCCATTCGATTTAACGGAGCTGCCAGAGCGGGCACTCCGCCTCGGTGTCAAGCAGGTCTGCACCAACTTGGTAACCCAGGCTGGGCGTACTTTGCGACACAGAAGGAATCGGTGTCAATAGGAAAATTCGGGTAAAGCCGGGTAAAAGACTCATGATTTCCACAATGAATCAGATAATATCAGAAGAAACACGGCGAAAGTCAGGAGAAAACACGGATGAATCGAGAACAGGCGTGGTGTTTACTAACTGAGTTCACCCAGTCGGAGAGTTTGCGAAAACATGCACTTGCAGTGGAGGCGTGCATGCGTGCCTATGCGCGGAAATTAGGCGAGGACGAAAATAAATGGGCCGTCACCGGCCTGCTGCATGACTTTGACTACGAGAAATTTCCGACTGCCGAGGAGCATCCGTACAAGGGCAACGAGATACTGCGCGAACGCGGATACCCGGAGGACGTGCTGCGGGCGATCATGAGCCACGCGGAGTACACGGGCGTCACCCGCGAGACGCCGATGGAGAAGACCCTGTTTGCCTGTGACGAACTGGCGGGGTTTATAACCGCCACGGCGCTGGTGAAGCCCAGCAAATCGCTGGCGGAAGTGGATGCGAAGAGCGTGCGGAAGCGGATGAAGGACAAGGCATTCGCCCGCTCGGTGAGCCGCGACGACATCATCAACGGAGCGGCCGGGCTGGGCGTGGACCTCGACGAGCACATTGCGTTTTGCGTGGAGGCGATGAAGACGGTGGCGGACAGGCTGGGTCTGGCGGGAGTACAGCAGAACGGGTAGCCGCCACGCAGAGCAACAAAAAATGGCCAGCCTCGCGGCTGGCCATTGTCATGGGAAACAGTGAGCCTCCCAAAGAAGTTCCTAGAACACGTATTTCAACTGAACCTTGATCGTACGGCCACCGGTGCGTGCTCCAACCGTATCCATGAATCCGCCTAAGCTGGAGCCATCGATTGCGCTGGTATCCACCCAACCGTTGTTGTTCGGGTGATTGAAGATGTTGAAGAACTCACCACGGACCTGGAACTCGTGGTTCTCCATCTTCGGCATTTTGAAGGAACGATTAAAGGCCATGTCGAAGCGAATGCTTCCGGGGCCAATGTACGTATTACGTCCCACGTTGCCAGCACCTGGCTTCACAATCCAGCGGACGTCATTCGTTGTAACCGGGACGCCCGTATCATAGTTGTAAAGCTGTCCAGGTGTTTCTCCGAGGTACAACCCGTCGATTCCGACAGAGGCTATCGGCGCGGCAGGGTTGCCCATATATGGCCGGTTGTTGTACGCGTTGCCGTCGCCGTCGGTATCGAGACCGTAGAAGTAAACGGTATCGGGCACTCCACTCTGAAGGGTGGTAGTTCCAGACCACGACCAGTCGCGCGTGAGGAAGCCGAGTGCATTGACGAAGCCATTGGAGTACTTCGGAATGCCCGGCACATTGTAGACATAGGCCAGCACCCACCGATGACGGACATCATAGGCGGAGAGACCGCGTTCCAACTTGAGACCGGCCGGACCGTTCACTTGTGGATACGACGATCCACCGGTAATCGTGAAGACTTCCGATCCGTTGTCGATTGCCTTGCCAAACGTGTAAGCGCTGCGCAGCATGAGGCCCTTGGTGAAGCGGCGCTCTACTTTGACGTTAAAGCCGTGATAGATCGAATCACCGCTGTTGGTACGGACACCGATCGATCCTTGGGCCGGGTTGACACGTGGCAGGTATGGTGAGCCGTAGCCCGCCGAGTATCCCGTGTTCGGGTTGAACTGCTGGTTGATGAAGAGGTGCGAGCCGCGGGTGCCGACATAAGCTGCCGTCACGAGGAGGTCCCAGGGCAGTTCGCGTTCAATGTTGACGTTCCACTGGTGGGTGAACGGGTTGCGCAGGTTCGAGTCGACACTCGTGACTGCGCTTAACGGGTTCAGAACCGGCGAAACGGCATAGCCAAGGGCGCCTGCGGTGCCGCGTCCGGTGACCGAACCATTGGTTCCGACTACCGCATTCGGAGAACCGGCAGCGGTGTTGTCGAGGATGTTCGTGAAGAAGGCATCATAGAACATGCCGTATCCGAGACGGAATACGGTCTTGTCCTGACCAAAGAGACCTTCCCAGAACTTTGGCGTGTAAGCCATACCAAACCGAGGACCCCAGTTATTGCCATCTTCCTTGACCTTGACTGGTCTGGGGAAGGTGTCAAACGGAACCTTGGAAAGGTCGACTGCGGGATACGGAATCTGGTTCTCAGGGTTGTTCTGGAACTCGTAACGAATACCGTAATCGATAGTGAGATTTGATCTCAGCTTCCAGGTGTCCTGGATGTAGAAGGCCTGTTGCATGACCTTCGGGCGGACAACCGGATCGCCGAACGTTCTGGCGATCAGACTGCCGCCACTTCCAGTGTAGTTGTCGAGGAAGTTGCCAAGGCCGGTGTAACCGCCGCCGCTGGTGAACGAGATGGTGCCACGGGAATTGAACGGGATCGAATCCTTGATCAGGAGTCGAGCGATGTCAAAGCCCATCTTCCAAGTGTGATTACCGTTCGTGATGGAGAAGGCGTCCTGTACCTGGTAGGTGGCATGGCCGCGGCCTTGCGGCAGAGCCGCATTGACGCCAAGACCTGGCATACGGCTGATGCCAGAGATACCCATCGTCGGATTTTTGTACAACGGGTTGGCGAGGGCCGTTGCCGTGGGAGCGAACGCGAAATCAAAGTATCCGTATGATGCGCGGAATTCATTGATCGCCCGCGGGTTGAAGGTTCTCGTCCAGGTCATGCCGAAGTTCTCGGAAGGACCACCCTGCTGTGGATCGAGTCCCGGCAGCGAAGTCGGGAAGTTGAAGAAGTCCGGCGTCAAAGAACTACGGTCGTGAACGTAACGGACGCTAACGGAATCCTTGCTCGTCGCCAGCCAGTCCACCTTGAAGTTCCATTGAGTGTCTGGATTCTGCTGCGGTGGTGGGGTGCGTTGCATAAAGCCGAACTCAATTGGTGTGCCCGTGCTGTTGATCCCTGTGTAGTACGTGTTGCTGGCCGTCGGGGCCACCAGACCGTTGTAGTACTTCAACAAGAGCAGGGCGTTTGCCGAGCCGTATGCCTGCAATGCCGCAACACCATTTGCCGTCGGAACCGCGATGACATTTGGAGTGGCCTTACCGTAGAAGCGCTGCCACTGCGAGCTGGCAGAGAAGAACAGCTTGTTCTTTATGACCGGTCCACCAAGGTAGAAGCCATAAGTATGGATATTGTAGCGGGGCTTTTCCCGCGACGTTTGCCCGTAAGTTCCGTCATAGGCATTCACCGCGTTGAGACCGGAACCTTCATACAGTTCCCACAAGCCGCCATGGAACTGGTTGGTGCCGCTCTTGTAGATGACGTTCGTGACGGATGCGCCGCCACGGCCGAATTCGGCGGAGTAGGAATTCGTTAGGACCGTGACTTCCTGAACCGTATTCAAGTTCGCCGGCTGGAACGCCTGACCGGCGATGGAGTTGTCATTATTGTCCTGACCGTCGATCAGGAAGTTGTTGGAACGGGAACGGTTGCCGTTGACGGAAAAGCCCGTGCCGTTACTGAAGTTACGTCCGCCGCCACCGGAAACGTCGACCACGCCGGGCTCAGTGAGCACCAACGAAATCGGGTTCAGGTTGCCGATTGGAATGCTGGTGATTTCCGTGCTGCCAATCGCGTGGGAGAGTTGGCCGGATTCGGTCTGAATCGCATTGGTCTGCGCTTCAACCGTCACGGTCGTTTCCGTGCTGCCCACCGCGAGTTGCGCGTCAGCCTGGACGATGACGGAGCCACGAACCACAACGTTCGTGATTGTCTTGGTCTCGAATCCAGCCTGGCTGATCTTAAGGATGTAATTGCCGAGGTTCAACGCTTCAATGCGATATGAACCGGTCGAACTGGTGGTAACCGTGCGGGTCTCGCCGCTGTCGACGCTTGTGGCGACGACGGTTGCACCAGATAGAACCGCTCCGGAACGGTCCGTGACCGTGCCAGCAATGGTTCCCTTACTGGTTTGAGCCATCAGGGGAGTGGAGATCGCCAGAATCAGGGTCGCGATACCTACCCAGAACGCGATGCGAAGTATTGGGTGTTGCTTCATTGTCCTCCTTTTGTTTCCACGATGCTTTGCGGACAAGCCATATGAGGCCGAACATCAGAACAACGATGTTGACTTATGAGAACGGAGCCCAACTTCGTACATCCAGACTGCTAGTAAATCTGCGGGGTAGACAACTCATCCCAATTGCTACCGCGAAGATGGAATACAACACTTTAATGGCAATTTGGATACCATAGTGCTAACACCATTAAGTGCCATAGAATCAATGGCTATTAAGTGTCTGTAATGGCCTAAATGTGTAATCTGGAAGATTGCGGAGGGCATTCTACAGGAACTTGTAGCAATAAGGTGCCATGGATTGACTTAACGGCCGATGAGAGACGTCCATTCGTAGACCAAAGAGGGCAATCGGCACAGACCGAGGTATTGCACTTTCGCAGATCCGACGATTGATTGACGGCGGGAAGCTGCAACCAAGAAAAAACGGACGGCCGAAGCCGCCCGTTACGGTTCGCAATGGGTACTAACGAAGTGCCGCCGCAATTTTTCCAGCGGCAATCACCTCGAATACCTTCGTGAAATCGGGCGCGAGCGAGCGGTCATGGTCCATCATCGCCGAAACGGCCCGGATCTCCTTTACCGCCGCCTGTGCCCGCTTGCTGGGCTTGAGCGGGGCAAGGATGTCGACGGCCTGTGCGGCGGCCAGGGCCTCAATGGCAAGCACACTGGTCGTATTGGCCAGTACACGCTTCAGCTTGAGCGCGGCGGTCATGCCCATCGAGACGTAGTCTTCTTTATTCCCCGAGGTCGTGATGGAGTCGGCCGAGGCGGGATGCGCCAGCACCTTGTTCTCACTGACGAGAGCGGCGGCCGTCACCTGCGGCATCATGAAGCCCGAATTGAGGCCGGCGGTGGGGGCAAGGAAAGCCGGCAGCCCTTCGCTGAGTGCGGGGTTGACCAGGCGTTCGATACGGCGCTCGCTGATGCCGGCCAGTGCGGTCAGCGCGATGGCGAGGAAGTCGAGCGCGAAGGCCAGCGGTTGTCCGTGGAAATTGCCGCCCGAGAGGATATCGCCGGTTACGGTCTCGCCCATTTTCGGCTGCGGTGCGCCGACTTTCTTTGCCGCCGCAAAGACCAGAGGGTTATCGACGGCGGAGTTCATTTCAATTTCAAAGACGCTACGGGCGTGGGCCAGAGTGTCGCGGATGGCGCCGTGCACCTGCGGCATGCAGCGTAGCGAGTAGGCGTCCTGCACGCGCTTGCAGTCGCGGTGACGCTCACGCAGTTGCGAGCCCTCCATCATGCGGCGCAGGTTCGCAGCTACAAGCAACTGGCCGGGATGGGGACGGGCCTTATGGATGCGCTCGTCGAAGGCGACATCGGTGCCCTGCAATGTATCGAGAGATATCGATCCAATGACATCGGCAGTGTCGGCCAGGGTTTCAGCGGCCATCAGGCCGAGCGTACCTACGGCCAGCATTGCCTGCGTGCCGTTAATCAGCGAGATGGCTTCCTTGGCTTCCAGGGTGATGGAGGCGATGCCCGCGGATTTCATGGCTTCAGCGCCGGTCATGCGCTTGCCCTGGTAGACGGCTTCGCCTTCACCGATCAGTACCAGCGCCTGGTGCGCCAGCGGAGCCAGATCGCCCGAGGCGCCGACCGATCCCTGCGAGGGGATGACCGGATGCACGCCGCGATTGAGCATTTCGCAGAGGGTGTCGATGACGACGGCGCGCACGCCGCTGAGCCCCTTGGCGAGCGAGTTGGCGCGAAGCAGCATCATTGCCCGCGACTCGGCTTCGCTGAGCGGTTCTCCCACGCCGACGGCGTGCGAGCGTACAAGGTTGATCTGCAACTCACGCGCCTGGTCGGCCGAGATGCGGACGTCGGAAAGTTTGCCGACGCCGGTGGTGATGGCATACGCCAGGCGATCACCGTGCACGAGGTCGTCGACGACGGCGCGAGCTTTATCGACCGCCGCGCGTGCCGTGGGTTCCAGCAGCACCGGCCGCCGTTCATGGACAACCTGCATGAGGTCGTCCAGTGTCAGATCGTTTCCGTTGAGATGAAGTGCGAGCATAAGAAGACAGTTTCCAGTTCCCAGTCCAGGGTTCCGGCGATGGGCCTCAGCCGTCTGGACTGTGTCAATTCGAATGAATATGCAAACTGGCTATTGTAGCCGCTGGGTGGCGGGCCGGAAAACTTTCGCTAGGGCGTCCCCATGGCGCGCTGGAACGGTCCCATGTATTTATCCGAGAGATTGATGGGCCGCATGTCTGGACCGACAACGACGTGCGTCGAAGATCCCTCGGCCAGCAGCGAGCGATCCTCTTCGCGCAATACCTCGTAGGTGAACTGAATGTACGAACTGCGCAGGCCGGACATGCAGGTGCGAATCAGGATGGCGTCGTCATAGCGCGCGGGCTGCTTGTAACGGCATTTGACCTCGACGACCGGCAAGTGATAACCATCGGCTTCCATTTCGCGATAGGTGAAGCCGAGGGTGCGCAGCAATTCGACGCGTCCGACTTCAAACCAGATGATGAAGTTGGAGTGATAGACCACGCCCATCTGGTCCGTCTCGGCATAACGCACGCGCAAGCGCGCTTCGCCGACAGTTCCATTGGGTTCGAAATGAGGGGACAATGTTTGCTCCTTGGATGTACCAGGCGTTAGGTATTAGGTGTCAGGAACAACAAACCGCGGACAGCGATGAAATCCAGTAGCTAACACCCAGTACCTAATACCTAGTGCCCAGTCCACTTCGGCTTCCTCTTTTCGAGGAATGCCGTGATGCCTTCGCGGAAGTCTTCGGTCTGGCGAATGCGCGAGTTCGAATCGACGGCGGCCTCGATCTGCGAATCCAGCTCTTCGCGCACGTAGCTGTTGAGCAACTGCTTGGTGGCGGCCAGCGACATTGGCGAGTTTTCCATCAACTGCGCCGCGATTGCCCGCGCACGCTGCATAAGGTAGTCGGGCGCAACGATCTCGGTGACGATGCCGATGCGGTACGCCTCTTCGGCATCGATAATGCGGCCCGTGAGCAGCAGATCGCGCGCCTGCTTCTCTCCCACCTGCCGCAGCAGGAACCACGAGACAATTGCCGGAACGAATCCGATGCGGACCTCGGTGTATCCGAACTTTGCCTCGTGCGAAGCCAGTGTGAAGTCGCAAAGCGTGGCGATACCCGTGCCGCCCGCGACGGCCGCTCCGTTGACGGCGGCGATCGTCGGTTTGGGGAACTCGTAGATCGAGCGGAAAAGCCGACCCATGGTTTCCGAGTCCGCGCGATTCTGCTCGGGCGTTCGCCCAATCAGCGACTTCAGATTCGCCAGGTCCATGCCGGAGCAGAACGCCTTGCCCGCCCCGGTCAGGATCAGCACCTGCGCGCTGGAGTGTTCGACCTCATCGAGTGCGCGCGTCAGGTCGTCGATCAGTTCATAGCTGATGGCGTTGCGCTTCTCGGGACGGTTGAACGTGATGAGTGCTACGTTGTCCTGCTCGGTGAGCGTGAGAGTGTTGTATGCCATGTCGTCAACCTGCGTGCGAGAGCAACCTGTGAGTGTAATCGCAGCCGCCGGAAGGGGGAAGTCCCGCCGGCGACGGCCATCAGTCTCCGTAGTGTGCGGCAATGCCGGCGTTGGCGGAGATGACGGCGCCCAGATCGCCGCGAATCGTCAGTTCCGCACCGCGCTGTTTCAGAGCCTCAAGAACGCTCTCGGTTGGAATGTTGCCGATGAGCGTATCTTGCGCGAAGGGGCATCCGCCGAGGCCACCGATGGCGGAGTCAAAGCGGCGGCATCCGGCGTCATACGCGGCGAGAACCTTTGCCAAAGCTTGATCGCCGCGACTGTGCATGTGCGCGCCAAGTTCGAATCCGCTGAAGCGCGAGGTCGCGGCGGCCATCACCTCTCCGATGTGCAATGGAGTGGAGACGCCGACAGTATCGGCCAGGGAGATTTGCGCGACACCGCTGTCGGCAATGTTTTCGATGGCAAGCAGGACTTCGTCGATGCTCCACGGATCGCCGTAAGGGTTGCCGAAGGCCATCGAAATATAA
>Ga0307375_10000416_pt1 | contig 54621 bp, 38 predicted proteins | sample TR1MG_FD_202531 | JGI IMG/M metagenome (GOLD analysis project Ga0307375, IMG submission 202531) | Soil microbial communities from Risofladan, Vaasa, Finland - TR-1 | ecosystem: Environmental > Terrestrial > Soil > Coastal area > Acid sulfate soil | place: Finland: Risofladan, Vaasa | collected...
CTTGTTCGGCCTACGTTGGGACGCCCCCTGGCCGCGCTTCTCAGCGCCGCTCTTACCTACAGTCTACAGCCTATAGCCTACAGCCTTCATTTGCGGCTTTTCGCGCCAAACAGGTACTATTCATTGGTCATGAAAGCACATATCCAGACATACGGCTGCCAAATGAACGAGCACGACAGCTTCCGCATCATGGAAATCCTCGCGAGCCTCGGGTACGAGCCCGCACAATCGCCCCAAGACGCCTCGCTCGTCATTATCAACACCTGTTCCGTCCGCCGCAACCCCGAGAACAAGGTCTACAGCTACCTTGGCACGCTCCGCCCGATCAAAGAGCGCAACCCCGGCCTCGTGGTCGCCGTCGCCGGCTGCGTCGCACAGCAGGAAGGCGAGAACCTCCTCAAAAAGTCGTCGCTCGTCAACCTCGTGTTCGGTCCCGACAACTATTTCCGCCTCCCCGAGATGCTCGACCAAGTCCATGCCGGCAAGCGCGTCGTCATGACCGGCTGGGCGCCCGGCCGCGAGCGCGTCCAGAACTTCATCCCGGAGCCATGGCTCGAGCGCGGCCACGTTGACGGCTGCAAGGCCTATATCGCCATCAGCAAAGGCTGCAACAATTTCTGCAGTTTCTGCATCGTGCCCCACGTCCGCGGCCGCGAGGTTTCCCGCGAACTCGACAACATCCTGCGCGAAGCTCGCGACCTCATCGCAAAAGGCGCACGCGAAATCTGGCTGCTCGGCCAGAACGTCAACTCTTACAAAGCCGGCGACAACTCCTTCTACCACCTGCTCGACGCGGTTTCCCGTCTGCCCCTCGCCCGCGTGCGGTTCACCTCGCCACACCCCAAAGACTGGTCGAACGATCTCGCCGACCTCATGGCTGGTCGCCCCACGATTTGCAGCCACCTGCACCTGCCGCTCCAGGCCGGCGCCGACCGTATCCTCAAACTGATGAACCGCCGCCACACGATCCTCGAGTACCTCGACAAGCTGGCCTATCTCAAGTCGCGCACACCCGCCGTCGAGATCAGCACCGACCTCATCGTCGGGTTCCCCACCGAAACCGACGACGAATTCGAACAAACCCTCGACGTCATGCGCCAAGTCCGGTTCAGCCAGGTGTTCTCTTTTAAATACTCGCCGCGCCCCGGCACAAAAGCCTGCGAACTCGGTGACGATATCCCCCGCGACGTCAAGGAAGACCGTCTCGCACGCCTCATCGCGTTGCAAGACCAGATCAACGCCGAGCAAATGGCCGCGTACCTCGGCGGCGTCTACGAGGTCCTGGTCGACGGCACGCACCCGCGCTCGCCCGGCGTATCGAGCGCCCGCACCGACGGCTACCGCCCCGTCAGCGTCGCCGCAAACGGCCTCAAGATCGGCAACCTCGTACCGGTGCGCATCACCGGCATCAAGGGCCACTGGCTTCTCGGCGATCCGTCGGAGGACGCCTGATATGCGCGCCAACGACAACGGCAAGCGCGCCTCGATCATCACACTCGGCTGCCGACTCAACCACGCCGAATCGGCCCTGCTTCACGCGCGCCTCCTCGACGCCGGATACACGCTCGTGCCGCACGGCTACCCCACCGACCTCGCCATCGTCAACACCTGCACCGTCACCGCCGAGGCCGACGCCAAATCCCGCAAAGCGATCCGCGCGTTCATCCGCCAAAACCCCGCCGCGTTCGTCGCCGTCATCGGCTGCATGTCGCAGTTGCACGCCCTCGAGGTCGCCCGGATACCCGGCGTCGACCTCGTCATGGGCAACGCTGACAAACTCGACGTCCTCAATCACGTCACACCCTACAAAAACACCGCGCCCGCCGTGTTCTGCAACGGGCTCCCCAACGACGATTTCACCATCCACTTTTCCAACGCCGTCGACGCTACCGGACCAACCACCCGCGCTAACCTCAAAATCCAGGACGGGTGCGACTGTATGTGCACCTACTGCGTCGTCCCGCTCGCCCGCGGCAAACCGCGCAGCCGCGAGATGCTCAACCTCGTAGACGAAGCCACGGCGCTCGCCGCCCGCGGCGTCAAGGAAATCGTCCTCACCGGCATCAACGTCGGCGCGTACGCTTGGCGCGGCGCCACCATCGTCGACGTCGCCGACGCGCTCAACTCCGTCGACGGCCTCGCTCGAGTCCGCATCAGTTCCATCGAACTCTCGACCATCCCGCGCGGCCTGCTCGACCGCATGAACGACCCGCGCCACGTGCTCGTCCCGTTCCTGCACATCCCCCTGCAATCCGGCTGCGACAAAACGCTACGCGCCATGGGACGCACCTACACCGCACGCGAGTTCGCCGCGTTCCTCGACACCGCCCGCGCCGCCGTCGCCCAGCTTTGCATCGGCGCAGACGTCATCGTCGGCTTCCCCGGCGAGACTGGCGACGACTTCGACGAAACCTGCCGGTTCGTGCTCGAAACCCCGATCGACTACGCGCACGTGTTCAAATTCTCCCCGCGGCCCGGCACGCCCGCCGCACAAATGGCCGGCCGCGTCGACCCGCGCGAATCGAGCAGGCGAAGCAGCCGCATGCGCGAGATCGGCGCACAAAAACGCGACCGGTTCCACCAGCGCCACGAAGGCCATCGAATCGACGTCCTGTTCGAACAGAAGTCCGGCGGCCGCTGGGTCGGCTACACCCCCAATTACATCCGCGTGTCGGTCGCATCGGCCCGCAACCTTGAAAACCGGATCGCCACCGTCATCCTCCGCGCGTACGCGCGCGCCGAGTCGCGCGGCGCTACCATGACAGGAGTACTCGACACATGACCGACGACATCGGCCCCGCACTCGAAAAAGAAGACGCGCTTAAACGCATCCTCGCCGGTTACGGCGGCCTCGTCCTCGCCTATTCGGGCGGCGTCGACTCGACCTACCTCGCCGCGGTCGCCCACGAAGTGCTCCGCGACCGGCTCCGACTCGTCATCGCCGACTCACCGAGCATCCCACGTTCCGAGTTCGAAGAAGCCACGGCGCTCGCACGCGAAAAAGAATGGCCGCTCGATGTCATCCAGACACTCGAGTTCGACAACCCCGAGTTCGTCAAAAACAACCGCAACCGGTGTTACGTCTGCAAAGGCGAACTGTTCGCCCGCATGCGCCAATACGCCGACGATAACGCCTTCCCCGTCCTGGCATACGGCGAAACCGCTGACGACCAAGCCGACGCCACCCGAGTCGGCAAAATCGCCGCACGCGAAAACGGAGTTGTCGCGCCACTGCTCGAAGCCGGGCTCAAGAAAGACGACATCCGCGCACTCAGCCGCCAACGCGGGCTCCCCACCTGGAACAAAGCCTCGTTCGCATGCCTGGCGTCGCGGTTCCCCACGGGCCGCGCACTTAACCTCGACGAATTGGCCCAGGTCGAGCGCGCCGAAGAAGTGCTGAAAAAATACGGATTCCGGCAGTACCGCGCCCGCCATCACGGAGACACGTGCCGGATCGAAATCGATCTCGACGAACTCGAAAAAATCATCTCGCCCGATGTCCGGCCCGCGCTCGTCCAAGAATTGAAACGGGCCGGCTACCGGTTTGTCACGCTCGACTTGGCAGGCTACAAGACCGGCGGCAACTCATAACCGTCACGCGGCCGGCGCCGGTTCCGCGGCCCGCCCAAGTTTCGCACGCCGGATCTCCACACGAACCGCTTCAAAACACACCGGACAATACGTATGGCTCACCGGGCTCTGAGCCGCCGTCGACGACGACCACCGGTTCTGCACCCGGACCCGTTTGCATTTGCAGCATTGTACCGTCATAGTCTGGACCTCCATGTCCACGCGCTTGCCGTGTATCCCTTCCACGGCCACTTCTGCTAATATGTTCGGCAGGAAACCGGCTCAACTGTAGCCATAAAAACGAGAAAATCAATGAATACCACGCCTCATGTCCGCGAAAAACGGGGACTGGCTCCCCGAAAAACAGCGACCGGCTCCGTTTTCGGCAGTTTTAAAACCGTACTACTATCCCTTAACTTCCAGTATTTTTTCGAAGAAATGATGGTTCTCATTGCGAACTTTCAGACCTGCGCTGCCGCGTTTGCCTCTCACCTCTTTGCGTCCTCTGCGTCTCTGCGTTGTCTTTTTCACCCTTCATCCTTCATCCTTCATCCTTTCCCCAAACCCCATACCCCAAACCCCAAACCCGATTTTGGTTGCGGCCCCGCTGCTCCATAAGGGAATCGCTATGAAACCACTCCCCCACATCGATCAGCCCCCACAATCCGAGTCCGAATGGCTCCAGGCGCTAGTCAATCTAGCCCGCTACCTGCGCAGTCCCGAAGGCTGCCCGTGGGACCGAAAGCAGACCACACTCAGTTTCGCCCAATACGCCCGCGAAGAAGCCGCCGAACTCGTCGACGCATGCAACCAAGACAACAACCCCGAAATCGAAACCGAATGGGGCGACACCCTGTTCACCCTGCTCGCCTGCGCCGCAGCCGCAGAAACCGAAGGCCGCTTCCAACTCCTCGACGCACTCGAAAAAGCTCACGCTAAAATGATCCGCAGACACGGACACATCTTCGGCGAACACACCGCCGAAACTCCCGAAGACGTCGCTCAAGTCTGGCAAATAATCAAAGAGCAAGAACGCAAAGACAAAGGCAAAAGCGGCTGAGCCCGCACGCAACGAAGCAGGGATTTCATTCCTCTCACCATGCCCTCATGCTTTTCTCCGCCTGATTATCGAACGAGTCACAATAAACCCCGTTGCGCCCACCAGGGCCAAACCAATTCCCAACCCGCCCCAGCGCCTGGCTCTCCCCGCCCGTTCCTCTTTAAGCGCCTTGATCATCTCGGGATGATTGTCTCGACTGACCGTGCCCTTCCCCGTAGCTACGGTAGCCACCTCGGTGAGGCTCAGCCTCGCATCCACAAGCGCATCGATATCAATCGGATCGGTCGCGGGGCCGCCCACCTCTAAAGGAGGCGAAAAACGATAGTCCACGGTGTAGATGTCCGGTTTTCTTTCCAGGCTCTTGGGATCGAAGAATCCTTCCGGAACCTGGACTTCCTCGCCAAATTGCGCCTTTTCCACGACAAGGCGCCGCTCGAGCAATACGCCATTCTCCTCGCCCCATACCCTGCCGGATTCCAGATACCAATAACCGTCTTCATTCCGCGCAAACGCGGCCTCTTGCCAAAGGTCGCTATGAAAATCCTTCTTGGCATAATCTCTCCGGCCGTGTGCCTTCACTATGTTGAAACCCTTCTCGGGATCGATCCAACAAGTGCACTCGTCTCCACCCACTTTCCCATGAAGGACGAACATACCATCCGCATCGCGTTCCAACGTGACGGCCGCTTCCTCCGCGTCAAAATGTCCCTCATTAATCAGGGTCGCCAGCCCTTGCACTCCGCCCTCAAGGTTTCCCCACCACGGCATCATGGACGTGTATCGATTGTAGTCCCGAGTAAGTTCATTCCAATGATCCTGCGCCGGATCCCGAGAAAAAATGCGGACAATCGTGAAGCCCCCCAGGTTCGTAATCTTCTCGCCGTCGTCTATCGCATAAACGCTCAAGTTCCCGTTTTCACGGTTTACCTTCTCGTACCGTCGTTTCTGCCCGGCGCCGACGAGGCAAAAATCCTCCCACACCGGCTCAATACGTTTTTCCGGAGGCAGTTCCACTTCGGGAGATGGAGACCGTTGTTCCGTAAAAACGCGCCCTTCATAAGCGTAGTGCGTCACGCCCGCGTTGGCTGCCTCATGGGCTTGCGAAAGCATCTCCAGCCCTGCCAGCAGGCCTTGTTTGTCCTCGATCACTCCACCAGCCGTCAATTGCACTACCCACACGAATACGGCCACAAACACTATCAAGCGCCCCCTGCAACCTCGCATGAAATTCATAACCATCTCACCGCCCATGTCGGCGTACCAGCGTCTTTGTAGGCGCCGGCTTCTCACCCGCGTTTTTCAACCCTGCCCCGTCCAACCGCAAACCTATCCTCAACGACCAAACCCATTCTCAACCAAAGGCCCCAATGATCTTGCGCCTGCTTCGCGCAATGTCTTCCGCATTCAGCCACGCTCATTCATTCCCGGTCTTAAGCTCGTGCTTAAGCGCATGCTGCGGGCAGATGTACTGGAAAAGGTAATCCCCGCCCAGAACCGGCTGAACATCATCCAATGCAATGCGCGTCCACAACGGCGCGCATTCGCGATGGCTGCAACACACCGAGAGGTCTTTGCCAAGCCCGATCGCCAGGTTCGAGTCCCCGCCCAGCACAAAGCGCGTCTCATCCGGCTTGAGTTTGTTGAACACCTCGAGAATCTTGAACCGGGTTTCCACCAGTTCCTCCCCGAACTCGCCCATGACGAAAAGCTTTGGCGTCACGCCATGCATCAGGCGAAAGCAGCCTTTCGTTCCAAGGTGGTTCTTCAGATCCGTCTTTAGAAAATCGCCTCCCTCTGCTTCTTCCCCCGCCTTCCCCTCCCCCTCTCCGACTTCGATGGTCCCCAAATGGGCAACCACTACATCGCAATCCTTGAAGCTCGCGGGAAGCGTCGCGATCCACCTCGTGTCCGACGTGATGCCCACGCGCACGGGCGGTGCGCCTTTCTCGTCCTTCAGCACGAAGACCAATCCGATCGCCTCGTAATCGCGTCCGTTCATGTCTTGATGCTCTGCGGGAATCGCCAAAACGTCTATGAAGTCAGTAATTGCATGGGCATTGCCGCCCCGCACCAGTTGCTGCGGAGTGTGGCAGCAGCCCGACGTCTTGAGGTACTCGCCGTATTTTGAGAGCGCAGAATCACAGAACAGGAACTGCAGTTGGCGAAAATTGGGATTTCGCGGATGCGGCTTGAACCCTCTTGCTCCATTGTGCCGGTAGTTGAAATCGACCAGCGACTCCAAATCGCTCGTATGGTCCAGGTGGCAATGGGTCACAACCACGGTGTCCACGTCGGCGATGGACAATCCTTTTCGGTAGAGTTGGGTAACGAAGTCCACACCCGGATCAATGACAATCCCGTGGCCCTTCCACGCGAGGAAGTAACCGCCACCGAGACGCTCGTCAGGCCCCGGACCGCCCTGATCGCGCAGTTCCCGCCGCAGGATCGGAGAAAACGAGTTCCAGTCCCGCAGCACAACCAGTATGTCGTTTGCACCGCCCTCGCCCACGATCCGGAGCTTGCTGACTGACTCATCCATTCGTTTCTTGAACTTTGTCTTTTTCTCCCGGAAATCATCGAGATCATTCTTCATCGCCTCGAACAGCTCGGTGATCAGAGCCGGGTCGGACGATCGGTCTTCCTGCCTGCTTTCCTCTTCCGATTTCCCGGCTTTCTTCGATTTGATCATCCGGCTGGCCCGCTCGATCCAGAATTCCGCCACCGCCTTCCATTCCGGTTCGAATCCCAACGCAATTGCACGCTGGAACGCCTTCACCGCATCGGCAGGTCTTTTCTGTTCCCAGTACAACCGGCCGAGGTTGCAATGGTACCCGCCGTATTCGGGGTCAACCGCGATCGCCTTCTCGTAGGCCGCCAGGGCCTCGTCGTAGCGCTTCAGGTTCTTCAAGACGACGCCCTTGCCGTTCCACGGAGCGGCGTATTCGCGGCCGAGCGCGATCGCCTTGTCGTAGGCCGCCAGCGCCTCATCGTACCGCTTCAGATCGTCCAGGACGTTGCCCTTGCCGTTCCACGGAGTGGCGAATTCGGGGTCGAGCGCGATCGCCTTCTCGAAGGCCACCATCGCCTCATCGTAGCGCTTCAGCATGCCCAGGACGTTGCCCTTGCCGTTCCACGGATAAGCGGATTCGGGGTCGAGCGCGATCGCCTTCTCGTAGGCCGCCAGCGCCTCATCGTAGCGCTTCAGCATGCCCAGGACGTTGCCCTTGCCGTTCCACGGATAAGCGTATTCGGCGTCGAGCGCGATCGACTGCTCGTAGGCCGCCAGCGCCTCATCGTAGCGCTTCAGGTCATCCAGGACGTTGCCCTTGCCGTACCACGGATAGGCGAATCCGGGGTCGAGCGTGATCGCCTCATCAAACACCGAAAGCGCGGCTTCCATATCCTTCCGCAGAAAACATAACGTCGCGTTGGCGAACTTCTCCCAAGCCGAAGCGCCAACCGCCGCAGCCATGTCCCGAATCTCCTCGAAGAACGCGATCTGATCGGCTTTCTTAAGAACGCGCTTATACTCAACAAGATACCGTTCACGCATCGTTTGGATAGCCTTGGATTTCTTATCTGTCATCGTCGGATCTCCTCGCCGCTTCCTGCGAACAACGATGCTCCATAAACAAACACCCCGGTTGTGGCAAGCCCCTCATGGCGGAACATCGTGTGCCATAATGCAAGTTTCTATTATGGCATTACAATATTCACTTATTCAGTGACTTTGATCTAACACACGCGAGCCCTTTCATTCAACGCGTCTCGGCCAACCCACATCCGCACGTAAGAAATTGGCCGGGTACCCTATCAACGAGGCTGCGCCGAAACCACATCGTTTCCCGGCGGTCTCCGCGCGGCGCTTCTATCAAGGTACTCATGCCATCATTCTCGCTGCAGGCCTTGCAAGAGATCCCCATCGTTGCCGTCGTTTATGTCTTTTTCGTCCCTTATGTCCTTTCCTTATGTGCGGATTTGTGGCCAACTGAATCGCGCCTTGCAATGCTGAGGGATTGTGGCATTGTGGCATGGCCGTCCCGGCCATGATGCCCACGAGCGAGACGCCCGCGCCACGCTATGTATCATCTTATCCGTCTTCAGACGTACCAACGCCCGAAAGGCCGCCTATAACTTGTGTCTGTGGCAAAAAGTTCTCTCTTCAACTTCCCTTGCGTTCTTTGTGTGTACCCATGTCCTGATTGCTCCCGTGGCCACCCCAAACCCCATACCCCATACCCCCTTTCTTTGAGTTCTTTGCGTTCTTTTGTGGCTAAAGAATCCGGAATCCGCAATCCTCCACTCCGGTCTTCAGTCCTTTCCTCCAGTCTCCGGTCTCCAGACTCCAGCCTGCTTTTATCGTTCTTTTGTGGCTAAGAAATTCCCGCTAGTTTTCGCATTTCTCTCGCCGCTCCCCGCCCCGGAAAACCCTTGACAAACACCTCCGAAATCGTCGGGAACACGCACTCACCAAAATAAATATTTTTTGACCATTTTGCCAGCATTATACGCATCTGTTACACCAACGCGCACCGCTTTTGTCAACCAATTCCCCCTTGTTCCACCAATTTCCACCCCTTGATCGACTGCCATTCTGGCAAAAAAGAGCACCAACTCCAGCTATATAAAACAGAGGCATATGAAGCGACGAACGATGACTGACGAGTGACGAACAGGGAGGCTCTCAGATGGAAATGTTTGACCTATTAGACAAGATGGCCCAAGGGCTGATCCCGGTCCCCGAGCCGCCGAAAAAAAACCCCTCGCGGACAGCGCACAAGGCGTCTGGGCCGGCCCCCCCGGTCCGCGACACTTTTGACGACTTGCTGGAGATTCTGCGCGCCTGTCCCGCCGAAAACCTTCCCGCCACCCCCGACTCCGCAACTGCCCCCGCACCCGATCCCCCTCCCGACAATTCGTCATTTGTAATTTGTCATTTGTCATTAATGGGCACTCCCTCCGCCCGCTCCTGGGACGACGCCTGGCTCGCCACCGTCGACGCCGCCGAAACCCGCATCGGCAAACGCATCTGCGGCGCACGCATGATCGACGGCGCACCCTGCGAACTCGGCTCGACACATCCCACAGGCCGGTGCCGGTTCCACGGCGGATTCGACCTCACCGGCGCGCCGCCCGGCAACCGCAACGCATACATCCACGGGCTCTACTCACGCCGCCTCAAAACCTGCGGCGACCACTGCCCCCTATGGTCCACATGCCCCATGGTGCAGCCCGACATCGAGACCATCCCGCTCGCTAAACGCCCCATCTGCCCCTACGAAGAAGCCCAATACAATTGTGCCCTTGCCGACGCCCTCGACCTCTCCTGTTGCGTCGGTAAAATCCACCCCTTCGCCATCCACATCGCACACAACATCGCGATCCTTCAGGTCATGCTAGGCCGCGCAACAACCGAAATGCGAAACACAACGCTCGTCGCCGAAACCCGCGCCCAGTCCGACAAATACACATTCAACCACGAACAGGTCCGCCCGCACATCACCGCAATGTCCCGCATCGGTTCCGAACTCCGAAAGTACATCGCCCTACTCTCCCAAAGCGCGCCTCGAGACGCCGACTGGGACTTCTACCAGCAGCGCCGCAGATATTACCGCGAATCCGAACCCGGACCCGACCCCGAACAGTTCGACTACGTCCCACCCGACCAGCAAGAAATCGCCAAACAACGCGCACAACACAACAAATCGCAAGCCCGAAAAGCCCTCACCCGAGCCGTACTACTCGCGACCGACAACAAACAAACCGAAGCCATCGAACAATGGCGAAAAGCCTCCCAATCCGACTCAACATTCACCAACAACTGGACCTCCAACCTCCGAAAATCCGTCCACGCACGACAACGCACCAAATGTACCGCCGAAATAATCTCGGACCTACAGGTCAACCCGCCCCCGTAAGCTCCCCGCAGCCCCTCACCCACAGTTGAATCCGAAGTAGGCGCCGGCTTCTCAGCCGCGTTGTCCTCGCCCGCGCCGTTAAACCGCTGGTTGTGTCCAAAGGTCGAGGTTCGTTTTCAACATCAGGCCGGAGGGATCTGGTCCACCGGCCACCGGCCACCGGCCACCGGCGTGCTGTTACAGCCGCAGTATTGGGGCTTGGACGGTTTCGGCGGCGCGGACTACGTCATCGCGGCAGGTGAACAGGAGCACCTGGTTGGTTTGCCCGATTTTTGCGAGCAGGTTCATGGCTTGGAGGAGCCGGTCGTCGTCGTAGTTGGGGAACGGGTCGTCGAGCAGCATGGGGATAGTTTCGCCGGTTTCGCCGATGCATTGGACCAGAGCGATGCGGAGTGCGAAGAAGACCTGGTCGATGGTTCCTTTGCTGAGAACTTTTTCGGGCTCCTCGTTCATTCGCTGGGTTTGCGGTATGCGTACGCTGACGCGCAACTCTCGGCTCACGAGGAGGTCGCGATATGCGTCGCCGGTGATTTGTGCGATGTATTCGCTGGCGCGGGAGGTGAGCCGCGGCGCGATCCTCGAGTGTTTGTCTCTGGCGATTTCTTCGATCAGCGCCATGGCGTAGCTGGCGGCATCGAGTTCGAGGCTGAGGTCGCGGATCTGGGCTTCGACGACGGCGCGTTCTTCCTCGATTTCGCTGATCGAGCGGGCCGACCCGGCGCGATGGGTGATCTCGAGGTGGAGCCCGTGCTCTTCCTTGACGCGCGCGTCGATCTCGTTGGTGATCGAGTCGCGGCGCCGTTTGAGTTCGTCGGCGGAGTCGCGTGCGGCGGCGTCGACCGGCCCGTCGTCGAGAACGGCGGCGCGGAGATCCCGGAGGTCCTGCCCGCGCAGGACGGTGCCGAGTTGCTCATTGAAAGCGTCGAGCTGCCTGCGCATTTCGCGGTACTCTTCGGCCTGTCGCGCGCGCTCGTGCCACTGCGGAACGCTGTCGAGGTCTGCGCTGGCGAGGTATTCGGCGATGGTCTTTGCGCTTTTCTTGAGCTCTTCTTCCTCGTCGGCGACACGCGAGGCGATCTCGTCGAGACTCTGCTCGAGGACGCGTCGTTTCTCGCGAGTCTGTGCGCTGCGGATGCGGTAGGAGCGCAACGCGGCGAGCGCGCTGTCGTGTCGGCTCTCGTCGGCGTATCCGGCGTCGCGCATGAGTTGGCGGACGGCGAGCCCGGTCTCGACGTCTTCGCGGCGGACCGATTCGATTTCGGCAATGACCTGATCGAGTGTTGCGCGGTGACGCGCGGCCTGCTCGCGGTTCTCGACAATGCGCCGCTTGGCGTCCCGGTAGGTCTGGTACCGGCCGAGGGCTTTTGCGGCGGCGTTTTCGATGTCGTATTCGGAATCGACGGGCTGGCCGGCCTCGAGGAACTTTGCGCGGTAGTCGTCGAACATCTGGGCGAGGCGTTGCGTGGCTTCGCGCGCGCGTGCCTCGATCTCGGCGCCGGCTTCGAGCGTTGCATCGAGCTCGGTGCGGCCTTTGCGGTATACGTCGTACTTGGCCTCGAGCTCGCGGATGGTTTGGCACTTGGCGGCGACCATGATGCGCTCGATCTGTGCGCAGTGTTCGTCGTCGGAATCGCGCAACTCGACGATCCTGGCCTCGGTGTCTTTGAGTTGCTCGACGGCCTTGGCGGCGTGCGACCTCGTTGAGGCCCATTTGCTGGCAAAGTAAACCGAGGCAAGCAGCGCGAACGCCGCGGCAACGAAGATGCCCGAGTTGTGCATCAGGTAGCCGACGACGCTGAGGACCACGACAAGCCCGCCACACACCACGGCGAGCCGGGCAAGGTCGGGCCCCTGGTCGCCGTGCTCGTCGGCGGCCGCCTGGAGCACCTCGAGCGCGTTCTCCATCTGTACGAGCTGCTCGTCGCGGACACGCAGGCGCAGTTCGTAATCGCGCGCGGTGTTTTCGAACTCGGGCAGGTTGGCAAAGACGGCTTCGGAATCGCCGATGAGTGTGCGCTGGCGGTTGACCTTGTTTTTGTGTTCGCGCAGCCGTTCGACGGCTTCGTCGCGGTGGCGTTGCGCGACGCGGAACGAGGCGCCCAACTGCGACAGCCACGCCATCGGGTCGTCGGCGAGGCGGGAGAAGTCGGGCAACGATTGGAGCTCGAGTTCGGCGGCATCGAGGCGTTGTTGGGACCCGGCGAGGGCGGATTGAATCTCTTCCTGCCTGACGCGGAGCCCGCGTGCCTTTTCTTCGATTGCGGCGAGGCGTGCGTCGAACTCTTCGCCGATCTCGCCGGCGGCGTTGCCGGAGAGTTGTTCGAGATCGGATGCGATTTCGTTCTTTCTGCGCTCGAACTCCTGGCGGAGCCGCTCGAGCTGGTTGCGGGCGGTCGCGCACATCAGTTCGGCGCGCTGAAACTCGGGGCAAAGGTGCAGCGGGAAGTTTTCGGCTTCGCGCAACTCGAACAGCCTCCGGGTCGACTCGTCGATGCGGTCGACGAGCAGGTCGGCCTGGCGCAACCGGTCGGCCCGCTCGACCTGTTCGAGCGTGAGCATGTCGCGGTCGATGCCGGCAAGGTCGCGGCGCAGGCGGGCGACTTCTTCGAGCACCAGCCGGCGTCGTGCCTCGTCCTGCTGGAGGTCCTGCTGCAACAAGCGTGCGCGCTCGAATTCGGCGTTGAGCTCGGTGAGCCGCGTGCGCGCGGCGGGCAACGGCTTAGTGCGTGCGGCGGGCTGGCCAATCTGGCCGATCCGGCCTTCGAGCCGTTTCAGCACGGCGTCGGCGGAGGTGGTCTCTTCGCCGGTGTCGGCGAGCGCGAGGAGTTTTTCGCGGATCTGGTCGAGCGCGTCGGCGTCGCCGAGCGCTTCGAGGGAGGAATGGCCGATTGTGGCCGTGTTGAGGAATACTTCCTTGGAGATGCCGAGGTGGGTTTGGGCGAACAGTCGCTCGCGGTTTTTCAGCGGCTCGAAATCGTTGGTAATTTCGCAGGCGTGGGTGAGGTCGAACACGTGCAGGGACTCGTTCTTCTTGTCGAAGTTGCGGAAGAGTTCGATCTCGCGCCCATTGTCGAGGACGTAGACGAGCCGGCCGCCGTAGGTTTCGGGATTGGACCACGGGCAGCGGAGTTCGTTCGAGTCTTCAAACACCCGGAGGTTGGCGCTGCGTTTCTGGCCGTAGAGCATGTCGCTGATGAAACAGCGCAGGGTCGATTTGCCCTGTTCGTTGGGGCCGACCAGAACGTGGAAGCCGGGCCCGAGTTCGAGGTTCTTGTTGATGAAACAGCCATAGCCGTCGATCGAGATTCTGTGGATGCGCATTACGCCTTGCCCCCTAATTCGATTCCGCGGATGCCGATCCGCTGGCCGCGGTATGCGGCGAGGCCGACTTCGCGGGCCCGCTCGAGCACGGCGCGGCGCCCGAGGTCGGGCGCGTCCCGTATGGCTTCGCTGAGGCGCGTGACAAACTCGCCGAGGCTGGTGGTGTCACGCGCGAGTTCGTTGTAATCTTCGAGCGGCGAGGTCGAGTCGATCAGGTCGAGGTACTCGAAGTCGCCGGAGACGGCGTCTTTGACGGCGGGCAACTCGCCGATCAGCGAGAGCGGGCATGAGCCGCAGAGCGTGACGCGGGCCGCCAGCTTGACGTCGGTTCGGGCGAGGCCGCGGAGGCGGTCGATGAGGTCTTGCGACGATGCGGCGGTGCTGCAGTCGACGGCGCGGGTTTCGTAGATGATCTGGGCGGATGGGACGCGGGTAACGCGGACGCCGTCTTCGTCGAGATCGACTTCGAGGTAATAGTGCGGGCCGGTCTCGCTGAAATCGTGGCCTTCGGGCGCGCCGGAATAATACATGGGCGTGCCGTTGGCGGGTATTTCGATGGCGTTGTGGAAATGGCCGAGCGCAAGGTACGAGAGGCGGAGTGCGGCGGCCGCGGGCGCGTCAAACGGGGCGTAGAGCTGGCCGTCGGGCGGCTGATGGCGGCGCTCGGACCCGTGCGCCACGGCAACGTGCGTGGCCCCGTCGTCTTCGATAGCGAGCGAGCCGAACGGGTTGCGGGAGATGTCCCAGCCGTCAAACGCAAACCCATGGACGACGAGCCGGCGTCCCGGCGCAGGGGCGGCGGTCCAGTCGGGCTGCTTGAAGATGTGGACGTTCGAGGGCCAGGGTTCGGTAAGGTATGGCGAGCCGGCCATGCAGGGGTCGTGGTTGCCGGGTGAGATGAAGACGGGGACGTGGGCGATGGATTCGAACTGAGTTTGAAGGAACGCGACGGTGTCGCGGGTGACTCGGGCGAGGTCGAACAGGTCGCCCGCGATAAGGAGCGCGTCGGCCTGGACTTCACCGGCACGCTCGACGATGATACGGAAGACTTCGCGGAGCCCCTGGCGGCGGCGGTTGGCAAAGGAAGCGGGCAGGCTGGCCGCGGCATAGCCGGCGTCGAGGTGGATATCAGCCGTATGGATGAATTTCATTGCGACTAGGACCTCGTGGTGAAAACAACATCCCGCTTATACTGTCACATACGGGGGTGTTATGCCAACTGAAAAAAGGCGCGTAACCCGGTGTCGTGCTTGAAAAAGTGGAAAAACTTAGGGTTTGCGTGTTGCAATTTTCGTTCAATGTCGTTTAGATTGGGGCCTGCGAACACGAGGAGACACCCGATGAGCATCAAAGCACGCGTTCAAGAGGAAATGATCAAGGCGATGCGGGCGAAGGATACGGTCCGCCTGGAGTGCCTGCGGTTGGCGAAGGGAGCGCTGGTGCTGAAGGAAAAAGAAGGCTCCGGCGAACTTGCGGAAGACTCCGCCACCGCGGCTCTGCGTACGGAGATCAAGAAGCGGCAACAGAGCGCGGGGATTTTCCGCGAACATGGGAAAGAAGCCGAAGCGGCGGCCGCGGAGAACGAGATCCGTATCATCCAGGAGTTTTTGCCGCAGCAGATGTCGGCCGAGGAGCTGGAGGCGTACGTCAAGGGTTACCTGGCCGAGCACCCGGAGGTGAATCACGCCGGAAAACTCACCGGGGCCGTCAAGAAAGAGTTGGGCGACCGGGCGGACGGCAAGATGTTGAACGAGATCTGCCGGAAGGCGTTGGAAACACCCGCATAACCGGCGCGCCAGGCGCGCAACGAGGAACGTAGTGTGACGAATTTCACCCTGGTGGACGGCGGTATCGTCGGTGTTTACATTTTGATGACGATGATCGCGGGTTTTGCCGTGCGAAAGTACGTGGGCAAGGTGGAGCATTTCCTGCTGGCGGGCAGGGAGATGAACATATATCTTGGCGTTGCGTCGCTTGCGGCGACGGAATTTGGCATCGTCACGTGCATGTACACGGCGCAGAACGGGTACGAATTCGGTTTTGGGGGTGCGACGCCGGGCATCCTGAACGCGGTCATGATGCTTCTCGTGGGATTGACGGGGTTTTGTGTGAGCCGTCTCCGCAACGCCAATGTTACAACGATACCGGAGCTTTTCGACCGGCAGTTTGGCTCGCGGATCCGGTGGCTGAGCGGTGTGGTGATTGTGCTGGGGGGCCTGCTGAACATGGGGGTGTTCCTGCGGGTCGGCGGCGAATTTTTGGTGACGGTTTGCGGGTTCAATGAGAAGTATCTTGAGATTACGATGACGGTGCTTCTGGTGGCGGTGGCATCGTATACGATCCTGGGGGGGATGCTATCGGTGCTCGTTACCGACTACCTCCAATTCATTGTGATGAGCGGTGGCCTGCTTGCCGTGACCATTCTGATTCTCTATAAAGTGGGTTGGACAAACATTACCGACGCCGTCGCAGCGCAACACGGCGCCGGAGGGTTTAATCCGTTTGTCCACGAGAAGCTTGGGTACTCGTTTGTCGTATATTATGCGCTTCACCAACTGGCGGTTGTTTTAACTTGGCAGACAACCATCCAGCGATTGCTCGCCGCGAAAAACACCCGTACCGGCCTTAAGATTTACACTCGCACGAGTTTCTTCTTTGTGTGCAGGTTTATGATACCGGGTCTCTGGGGCATGGCGGCACTGGCCGTGCTGGGGCCGCAATTCCTCGGCACGCCGGACAGCCTCCAGGCGATGCCGAAACTCCTCAGCACGATCCTGCCCATGGGCCTGATGGGCGTTCTCATAGCGGCGATGCTGGCGGCGGACATGTCGACGGACAGTGCGTACATGCTGACGTGGGGCAGCGTCATTTACAATGACATCCTGGCGCCGTTCCGCAAGAAGAACTTCTCCGAAAAGCGCGGGATCCTCTGGAACCGCATGATCGTGGGCTGCATTGGGTTGTTCCTGCTGGTGTATGGGCTGTGGTACCCGCTGCAAGGCAATTTGTGGAATTACCTGGCGATCACCGGTACGATTTACCTGGCGAGCATGTCGGTGCTGCTCATCTCGTGCTGCTACTGGAAGCGGGCAAACAGTTGGGGCGCGGCCGGGGCCATCATCGCCGGCGCCACGATACCGATTGCTTACCTGGTGATGGAGCAGGTTCCCGCCACCAAAGATCTCGCCGCAACCATCGGCCCTTATCGATCCGGTATCGCCACGTATATTTTTGCGTGGTCCGCGATGATTGTTGGGTCGCTGCTTAAACCGCAACCGAAGATGGCAATCGAGGAGGTAACGGCCGTATGACGGGAGGAATTCACTGGTTCTGGCTGGGCATGACGATTGCGGTCTTGGTGTGGTATTCGACAATCACGTTTTACGTGGCGTGGCGCGGCGCCGTTGACATCAAACAAATGCTGGGACGGCTGGATCAACTGGCGGAGGAGGAGAAAAGGCTGTAGGAAGGCTGTAGTTAAGGATGCCGTGGAGGCGCTGGTGTTGTGGCGCGCCGATCTTTTTAGCCACGAAAGAGCACAAAGAACTCAAAGAAGAATAGAAGAGATTCTTTGTGTTTTTTTGTGTTATTTGGGGTCATCACAAAGAAAAGCCGATGTTCCTTTGTGTTCTTTGCGTTCTTTTGTGGCTGAAGAGTTAGCCGCGTCGGTCGAGGTAGATGCCGCCGGCTTGGCGGGCGAGTGCGTTGTCGCGGATTTTCATGAGGATGTCGAAGAGTTCTTTTGAGTTGAGGCTTTCTTTTCGCGACCGGGCCGAGACGCAGACCAGGAGCTTCAGAATGGGCGTTTTGTTGCTGGCGGTACCGGTGAGGGTGTCTTTGTAGGCCTGGCCGACGCCGGCGTTTTCGTAGAGGGCGGGCAGGTGGTGTTCCCAGACCTGCATGATGCGCTGGCAATAGGCCTCGACGTGGTCGGGCTTGATGATGCCGACAAAGTAGCCGCCGCCCATGTGGCCAACCATGAAATCGCTGCCGGACCGTTCCTGGCCGCAGATGCAGAGGGCTCTGGCGAGATGTCGGATGGCTTTTTGGCGTGCGTCCTGCCCGCACCGGTATGCGAACTCGCGGAGGTTGAGGAGTTCGACGCTGGCCAGGGCGAACACCTCCTGGCGGCTGACGCGCCGCTGGACTTCGCGTTTGATGGCATTGCCATTGGGGAGTGTGGTGAGTTCGTCGAGCGCCCGCGTGTCTACGTTGGCGCGGATCAGCGCTTCCGAATGCTGGATCAGGTTCTGGACGTCGAACGGTTTTGTGATGTAATCGTCGGCGCCCTGTGCGAGACCGTGGACGACTTCTTCGTCGGCCGACATGGCGCTGAGTATAAGCACCGGCACCGTGTAGAGTTCGGAATCCGCCCGAACGCGCCGGCATATCTCGAACCCCGATGTGCCCCCCGGAAGCATCACGTCTAAAACCAGCAAATCGATCGAATTCGAGCGGGCGATGTCCAGCACTTTCTCGCCGCAGTCCACCACCAGGCACTCATGGCCGGCGTTGCGGAAATGGTCCCGGATAAACTGCGCGGTTCTCGCGTCATCGTCGACGAGCAGAATTCTGGCCACGGCTCAACTACCTCACTTGCTTTGGTTCGGATTCTTACGCCGGCACAACTTGTGGTGGGCAAAGAGGCACTTTGCAGTCAACTACCCCTTCCACCCCCACCAGACGTACCGCCTCGAGTTCAGTACAGGATAAGTATACACGGTGTGGGCGGCGGTGTGCAAAACGGCAGGGGCAGAAAGGGTGATTGGCGGGATTTTTCTCGACGCTACAGGACCGTACATCCCGCGTATGCCACACATTCAGCCGGGGTTTTGGGTTTGGTGTGGAAAGGACAAAGAGTGAAGGGTGAAGGGACGAAAGGGACATAAAACCGGCCTGTTTGGGGAGCCTGTGGTACCGAACGAGGGGATCCTCACGCCCCGCCATGAGACGCCTCGGATGAACGTTTAAAGCTGGCGGCCCGGCGAGGCCGTGTGGGGTGCTCGCACATATGGCTTGAGAACCGTGTTGATGACTTGCGTAGGCGGGGAATGATTCCCCGCCTACATCCGGAGCGGCGGCGTGAGCCGGTGATTTGTCCGGCAGGACGGTCAGGTCGCCGAGTCCGGCTTGAGTCCATGCGCCCCGCAGCTTATCACGCTTTTCCGCGGGGGCGGCTTTGCACACAACGGCAAAGTTACGCGCTGCCCGTTCGACTTCGTGCGGATCGTTTGTGCGTGCAAAGGTCTTGGCTGCCTTTACGAAGTACGCGGCGGACGCCTCGAAATCGCTGCAAAGGCTGACAAGAATTCCCAACGGGTTACAGGTGGACGCCGCGTGGCGCAAGGAGATTTGTTTCGCAGTGAACCGGAGCCGCCGGTGTGGGCGCGGGTGGACACGTCGCGCGCGCGCGTGGAACGGTTGCGCCGCTTTGGCGCGGTGTCCGATCCTGTGCACAAAAGCAAGAAACGCGTCAAGATGACCATTTCCCAACGCGAAGAAAACCGCGAATGGGCCGAGTTGTCCGACGGCTGCTACCTGTTGGGCACCAACCTGACCGGGCAAGACGCCGCCACCCTCTGGAAAACCTATATCGGACTGACCCAAATCGAAGACAGCTTCCGCATCAATAAGCACGACTTGGGGCTTCGGCCCATCTACCATCACAGGCAAGCCCGCGCCCAGGCCCACATCCTCGTGTGCTTCCTGGCCGTGGCGATGTGGCGCACCCTCCAGCAATGGATGAACGGCTGCGCACCGTCAGCCGCCCGGAAACCCACCTCGCGATCCGGCTCCAAAAACCCCCACTCCCCCTGCCGCCAACTGCGGGAAATGGGTTAGGAGCCTCCTTCTTGTACCGGTTCCAGATTCGAACCGTCTGGCGATAGCTGATTCCGAGCAACTGGCTGGCTTTCCTCAGCGTCAAACGTTTGGCCCGTATTTCGTCTAGAACCCGTTTACGCTCCCATTCCTTGTGGCTCATCAATAAATTTTTTTCCATCGGAGCCCACCATTTCATGATCTCCACGTGTGACATTTCTAACGAGTCGCCGGTGTGACATTATCATGGAGTCGCGACACGGGATTCGCGCGTGTTTGTATTTCCAGTGGATATACATTATTTTTGTTGTGGTTGTGTGTCTGGCGTGGGTAGAATTGCTGGTGAGGAGGAGAAAAGCCTGATGGGCGATTCGGTGAAGCGTTCCGTGGCTATCCTGACGGCGAAGTTTGTCGTACTGGCTCCGATCTGCCTGGTGGTTTGGCTGCTGTTTCTGCCGGTTTACGCGCACATCCTGGGGCATGCGGCGGCCGGCATCTTCCACTATGGGCTAGGCTATGAGATCCTAGAGGTCAAAATCCGAGCCGCCGGTTTTCTCAACACGGACACTTCGCTGACGTACCGGCTTGCGGACAGGGAGGTGACAATGCCGGGGTTGGGGCACTTGGTGGGGAATGTGGCGCCGTTTGTGGCACTGGTGTTGGCGACGCCGCGAATGAGGTTGCGGCGGATGCTTGGCGTGATTGGTATAGGAGTGGCCTTAATCTTTATATCCCACTTGGTAACCCTCGTAATTCGGCCTATGGTTCGGGGACCGGTTGAGATGGCTCGAACGCCCCTGACGACGGCGGTGGGTTTTTTCTCGATAACGCTGCCGTTCCTGCTGTGGATTGTGCTTGCGTACTGGGGGCAGTTGATGGCGTTCCTGGGGGAAGGGCCGGTGAAGGAGGCCAATTCAGAACCTCCGGGCCCTTAAAGGTTTCATCTTGTCACGGTCTGTGCGTTGCGAAACCTTGAAAAAGGAGGCACTTTTCCAGCGGTTTCGCGCCTTGATCCCGTGCCAAATGGTTCGCGCTCGCCATCACGAGACTTTTACCACGGGCTGCTAGTCATTGATTTTTGGCTCGGTGACTTCTACCAGCATTACATCATCAAACGCGACAGGACCAGCCTGTGGCGCAACACAGAGTTCAACACGTGCAAAATCCCAGTCAAGTTGCGACCGGAAATATGACGACGACCGGTCCCATGTGCCCGGCATATCACCGTAAACGGTGTTTTCGGCCAGAACGTGCTCCTCATCGTCCAGTGCTTGCCAGCGCAGACCCGCATCCTTTTGCGGCCCTTTCACGCGGCCGGCAAGCACATAGCTGGCCGTGCGCGGCACTGGAATGAGAACGCTGTAGAACCACGTCATTTTGTCAATGCTCAGGTAGTAATTTCCGGCTTCATTTTCTATGTGCGCGACGTAATCAGGCCGGAGGCCAAACCAGTCGCGCGCCGTGTCAATCCAACCCGGCACTTCGCCGGTACCCGCCGAGCCAAGCTCGACGCTTGCCCAGTTCAGCTCGTTCTCGACCCATTGAAGCTGGAGAATAGTGTCGGCGCCCAGCCGTAGAACCAGAGGGTCGTCGTATACCGACAGCGTTGGCTCGGAATTGGCGGCGGATGGCGCTTGTTGGTCCTTCCAAAGGGTCAGCACCGGAAACCGACCGCCGGATTCGAAGTAAAGGGGCGAAGCCGTGAAGGCAACAAGCGTAAACCGGTGATATACATCCTGGGGCACGGGCTGCTTCGTTTGACGCAAAGCGGCGATTTCGGAATCCAACTGGCGCAAGAATTCATCTCTCGGAGGCGTGGCGGCCGTTTCGGAGCCTTCTGTTTGCAGAAGCATCGCGGCACTTGCCAGCGCAAAGGGCCTGTATAAGTCGCCAGCCGGCACGCGTGCGTACGCATGTACCGCCAGTTCTGGTTCGCCCTTATGCTCGAGAGCCAGGCCAAGAAAGAATGCGGCATGGATCCGCCCGCCCGCCGCGGCCTGCTCGAGGTGCGCCGCGGCTTCCCCGTACTGCTCCCGAGCAAGCTCGACGCGGCCGAGCAGATAACGCCCCTCGACCGCATCTTGGGCAATGAGGCGCTGGGCTACGCGCTCCGCAAGCGCCCAGTCCTTTTTCCCTTCACACACGCGCCCGAGCAACTCGAGGCCGGCTACGTCCAGCGCGTCTAATTCACCGTCAGTCGGCTGGCGAAATTCCAGCGCGCGCGCCCAGAGGCGATCCTTGGCATAGGCTTGATACAGCGCTGCATGATAATTGCCATATTCGACGTCAGCCGGCACAGCACAAGCTCGGGCCAGTTCGAAATTCGCAACGGCATCAGGCAGCTTGCCCTGCTCAAGGTAGTACTTGCCCAGCGTGAGGCGCGCCGGTGCAAAATAGAAAGGTTTCCGCGTCCCCCTATACGGGGGCAACAGATCCTTTTGCAGATTGACTGCTTTGTTCAGTTGCTCGATCGCCTCGTCTGCCTGACCGCATGCCAGCAAAGCCTGGCCGTATGCTGTCCAAACCATGGGATTTCCGTTAAGTGGATACCTCTGGGTTGCCCCGCGTGCAATTTTCACCGCCTTGCGTACATTACGTCCCGCGATTGCGTCCCGAACATTTTTCTCGAAATGCTCTGGATGTGACGCCTCAATTAGAGGAAACAGCTGTGGGTAACCATACACGAACAGCAGAAGAAAGGCCGTCGCGACGGTTATTGCCACAACGGGTACTTCAAGAGGAGGTATGTCTTTTATGCTCACGCGCGGCGGCTTCCTGTCTACTGCTCTGACGACTTTGGAAAAGCGACTTTGGGCGCCGCTTCATCGCTTTAAACTCAGCCAGTATACCGCGTCAGCAATTGAGAATGAAAGAGTCAGCCGCCGGCGCCTTCACCGGCGGCTCGCTTGAGCTCTGAAGAACAAGCAGAACGAAGAGGCATTATCCTGCGCCTGCCAACTCCTGTATCTCCGCCTCAAACAACGACCGGTCGTAAACCCGAAAATCATCCACAAACCCGGGACTCGCGCTGTTGCCACCCGGAGTTGCACCAATCGTCATATTGATGTCGCTGGGCGCCAAAGACAGGACATTTTCCGGGTTGTCGTCCGAGATGCCCAACACGCCATCGCGGTAGACGGACACCACCGTGCCTTTCCGCATGAAAACGTAGTGGTGCCAGGCATCATCGGCCCCGCCTGTCCATGGTTTGGAAACCCAGCGGATCTCGTTTGTGCCGAACCGGAAAGCCAGCGTCATGTTCGCTTGAGATGTGTACGCAAAGAAACTGTTTTCGGTATCTTTCCGGTTAAAGAGCACATATTTGGTGACAGCCGGGTCGGGCGCATTGGTTTTCCACCAGAACGCGACCGCGAAATCGTGGTTCTCGCCCAAAAACTCCCTGTAACTCTCCGCGCTCAGAACAATCCGATCGTCCACCCCATCAAAGTGAAGCGCAGTCCCGACGACCCCCGGCACCGAATGAGCCGAGGTGTTCGGGTCCCCGCCAGGATCAATGAACGTCTGGTCGTGGAGCCCTTCCGACGCATCCACGACTGTCGGGGTCGCCCCGTTGTCGTCCATGGCCAGATGCAGCACCGGCGGGCGCGCGTCGCCCACAAGCGCAATGCCCTCGATCGAGAACCCATCCATCGGCGCGGGGTTGTCGTCATATTGGCAGAACCGAACCCGTACGGCGTTGCCGTGCGCAAGACCCAATGGCGCAAGCGCCCCCGAGAGGTCAATATTGAACGCCGTAAACTTATCCGAACGAAGGCTCCGCAACGACTGAATCTCGTGCCAGAGCGCCCCGTCACCGCTCACTGCCACTCCGTCAAAATTTACAGCATCCCCAAACGGACTCGCCGGCGGTTCATGTGGCTCATCCCCATACTCCATCGCCTTGAACAAGAGCCGCACATTTTCGAACCCCGACAAGTCGTACATCAACGTCACCGCATTACGCGCATATTCCAGATCACGTACGGGATCCGACATCTGTATCGATATCCCCGACGGCTGGTTCGTCAGGTCAATACCCGGCCCCGCCTCATCAATTGCACTCGGTGGAATGATCATCGCCCCTCCCCTTTCCACATTCGCACTTTTGCCACCCCGACCAGCCCGGCCTCACGCGGAGGCCGGGCTCGCGAAAAACTCCCTTCGCCCGTACTCCTTATACTACCGCCGCGACCGTGTTGCTCGGCACGCTTTCTCCGGCTTTGTTGACTGCAATTACTCTAAACTCCCAGTCTTTGGCGCGCTCCTGATTGTTCAGCGTCGCTTCGGATTCCATGGCCAGGGAGATCAGCGTCCAGGGACCGGCGGGACGCTCGCGCCGCTCGATTTTGTACGACGCGACTTTCCCGCCGTCTATGGGCTCTTTCCAATCAAGGAAGACCCAACCCTCTCCCTGACGCGGGCATTCCAGGGTGCGAGCCTGTCCCGGCGGTTGCAGGCTGACGGCCGCCGCCATGCCGCCCCAGCCCAAAAGGCTCAACTTGACTTCGTCGTTGCCGACGGTGGTTTCGGCATACCGCAGCACGCCCTTCATCGCGTCTGTCAGTTCTTCCATGCCGGCGTCTTTGGTGGCGACCGTCTGTTCGGCAGCGGCCCGGGCGGCAACGACCTGGTCGCACAGCGTAATCACCGAATCCAGTTTCGCCTGGACGGCCACGGCAGCCACCGGCGGCGCGGGAAATACCGCCGCATTTTCCGTCAGCCCCGTGATGATGTTCTGCGCCAGGGACTTCACTTCACTTTCTCTGATTGGAAAACGAGCCATTGATCAAACCTCCCCAGTTAGATGCACCGTAAGCGGCCTTTACGAGGGCCGCCCACACAAAAGAACTCACCCTTCACCTGCTTCAGATGAAGCTTTATCTACTGCAAACGAAGCATCATCTGCCACAAACAACTCTGCACCCGGCTCACTTCACTCTTCACCTTTCCAACTTCACCCTTCATCCGCCTCAACTGACGCGTGATTCACCTCAGGTGACGCGTAATCCGCCTCCAATCACGCGTGACCCGGCGCCAATTACGCCTTACCTGTCTCAGACTAAGCGCGCTTCCCCGCGTAAAGCATTCATACTCAAGCAGTTACCGTCCGGGCGAACTTAAGCCGCTTCCCCGCCGTAAAATCCCCCTCCCCGCCCTATGACCCGGCAAAAGCGGATACCCCCCGCTCCGGACAAGATACTGGCTCTCGTTGTCGATAAGGTTGTTCTGCTTCTCACATTCCACCGCCACTATTAGCTGCATATGCTCCCCCGTCGCCTAACCCGCTCGCGCAGTATACACAACCAGACACGAAAAATGGAAGCAAAAAAGGATGTGAAAAAAATGCTGGCGTCAAGGACGGGAGTTCAGGGGTCGGGCTGGCATTTTTCGGTCGCCCGAACACCAACGGCCGGTGGCAAACACCGGAGCCTTACGATGAGACGCTACTGAGGCTCGTTAAGGCCTGAGGGTTGTTGTGCGCAAACCATTTTTTCAGGCAAATTGTTGAACCACTTCTTGTACAGTATGTTTCCTGGCTTGATGATGGCAACAGCTGTGAGGAGAATTATCTTCAAGTCGGTAAACAGCGACACGTTCTGCTGATACCACATCTCCAGCGCGCCCTTAATGGGCATAATGTCTTCTTTGTAGCATTGCCGCACGTCTTTCCCGGAGTTTGCAAGGATCTCTTCCTCGTTGTGGAACACGACCGATCCGATGCCGGTCAGACCGGGCTTGGTTTTGTAGATGAAAGGTTTGAGTTCTTCCGGGTAAAGACTGAAGGCTTCCGTGGTCAGTGGTCTGGGGCCTACCAGAGAGAGATCTCCCGCCAGGATGTTGATAAGCTGAGGCAGTTCGTTGATCTTCGTTGACCGAAGAAAGCGGCCGATAGGTAGTATTCGTGGATCATGCTTAGCCGTGATGGTTCCCGAGGAAGGACTGTTTTTGAGCATGGTGGCGAACTTCCAAACGTACAATTCCTTGTTTCTGTATCCGAGGCGTCTCTGTTTGAAAAACACCTCCCCCTCGCCACTGAGACGAAGAATGATCATAATGGGAACCAAGAGGGGAGAAAGGATCAGGAGGGCGATTCCAGCAAGGCATATGTCCATCATTCTTTTCACAATCAGGTACATCGTCTCAATTCCGTTCTACATTTTCTGATCCAAGTTCTTGTTCTTTTCCACATGTTCAAACCCCGGCACGATCTTCGAGACCTCCCGGACGTAGTCCGCCTTCGTCACATTCGGATCATGCTTCGCCGCCTGGGCGAATCGGATGAAGTCCCGAATCGCCTGGGCCGTGGCGGCGTCCGCCCGAGTGCGCTTCACAATACCGATATTCCGGAATGTAGAGCAATCCAGTTTGTCGCCCTTGGAGTAAAACTCTTCGAACGGCTTTTCACCCGTTGTGTCCGTTTCAAAAAAGAAACACGGCCATTTTTTCTGCGGTATAAGCTCTTCTGCCCTGGTCTTAGCTTCATCCTCGGTAGAACATTCAACCGGGTCATACCCCAACTGCGTCAGCAGCTCGACTGCAATCTCCGCAAAGGTCTTCTCGTTCAGTCCCTGCTCAAGCTGCGGAAAGAAAACGTCCGCGTATTCCCCCAACATACAGGAGAGGAGGCAGATTTGCCCCGCTTCCTCGTGCGACATAAAGTAGCGTTTAACGTCTTTCGGGGCGGAAATGGGTTGGCGCTTGGCGATCCGCTGCAGAAACCCGTGCGGCAGACTTCCATCGGAGAAGGCCACATTCGCAAAGCGCGCCGTGGAAAAAGGCCGCTCCTGGCAGCACAGCATTTCCTCCATCACCATCTTGCTGGCGCCCATAAGATTGGCGGGGTTCGTGGCTTTGTCCGACGAGACGGAAAAAAACTTCCGGAATGGATATGGGATAGCATCGAGCAGATCGTGGATAAAAAGCACATTCGTGTCCATCATTCGGGCAATGCAGTAGGTGTCTTTTTCCGACCGCACATGCTTTATGGCGCTCAGGTTCAGAATGTAGTCAAACGGTTTACTCTCCTTAAGAAAGGAAGTGCACTCAACCGAGCCCATGCCGATAGGAAGAGTGGAAAAATCCTCAGGAACATGAAGCTTACTTGAAGACCGGAGGTCGCGGACAACTTCAACGAGGTTGTTTTCGCTAAGGTCTATCAAGACGATGCCCGCTGGACGAAACGCGAGCAACCCCTTCACGACTGAAGACCCTATTGAACCGGCCGCGCCTATTACCGCCAGGCGGCTTCCCTTAATGCTCTCGGACAATAGAGCCAAGTTGTCTTGCATGTCATCGAGGAACATAGAGGCTTTCCTGCCAGTGGCCGTATGCTCGTAAATTATCGGCATTGGAATCTACTCCAGCTTTGGCGCATCTTGTCCCTTAATGGTACGCGAGTATACGTTTGAACGAAGCAGCTTCCAGTACAGACATCGCAAACGGTATCCCGAGTCGGAAGGTAGGAGAAGACTCCCCCAATAAAAAGGCCTGAATATAAAGACAGGAACGGGCACACTCAGCCCAGGGAACCAGGAGACTATATCATGCTGGTCGAAGGGTTGAGGATCGCACACATTCATGATCTGACGCCCCCGGGGAGGGCGCGAAAGAAGGTCGCACACCGTCTGAACCACCGTATCAAGGCTGCATAACGAGTGCCGCGGCGAAGGGAAAAGCCGGAGTTTTATTGTGGAAAGGCCGGGCAGACAAGCTCGCGCGCGCGCGTTAACCATATACGTTGAGTCGAAAACGGGCGCCAACCGTAATATGTCGCAGTTCGCCACTGAGGATTCAAGGATAATTAGCTCCGATGCGCGCTTGCTTTGCCCGTAGTCCGTCGAAGGTCTCAGTTCATCATCAACCTCGACAGCATTGAGACGCCCATCCTCGCCATACACAGACACAGAGCTTAGAAAGACGAACCGACAATTTTCTTCCTCAACGACCTTGACGACATTTTCAGTCATTTTTGTATTGATATTAATGACGGATTCCCCACGAGGAGGAGCTTGGCCATGCGCCAATGCGGCCGTATGAACCAATGCGGAAAAAGGAAGAACTGCTCTTACGGCGCGTCGCGTATCTTCGTAGTCCAAGAGGTTGGCTTGACACGTTTTGCTCCCGGAGTCGCCCAGCAAGTCGATTCCAACAACATCGTATCCACGTGCACCAAGGGCATTGCCTAATGCCTTACCGATGACTCCCCGGCTTCCCGTAATGACGATGCGTGGGTTTTTAGAGAAACTCATAGTTTCAGCGGCCTCTGCACTATCCACGCTCAATGCCTTTTCCGACCAACTCCTTCAGATGGTCTTCAAGTTTTGTAAAGTAATATTCCCAAGTCCACTTCTCTTCGACGAAAGTTCGGGCCCTCTTCACAATTTCTGATGATTCTGTTGTGTCTCTCAAGAGACTAACAACGGCATCGGCAAAACGGGCAGGTTCATCTGCAATAAGTAACTGTTGTCCGTCTTGTGCTCCAATACCTTCGTTGGCGATGGATGTGCATACCATCGGTAAGCCCATGCTCATGCCCACTAGGATCTTGTTTTGCAATCCCGCACCGATGCGTAACGGGTCAATCCCCACTTTGGCTTCAGAATAATAGGGTCGCATATCCTTGACAAAGCCAGTCACAACAACAGACGAATCGTTTTTCGCGAGTTTGCGAATTGAAGCTGCCGGATCCATACCAACAAGGTAGAGCTTCACGTCAGGCACCCGCTGCCTAATCAACGGATATACCTCCCGGTAAAAGTAGAGGACCGCGTCCATGTTTGTTGGCGTTCCGAGAAAACCGGTAAATAGGAGTGTATTTTTCCGCTGGCCCTTATGGGTCTGCCGGTAATAATCAACATCGACTCCGTGGGGCGAGTAGAAGACATTGTGTATAGTTTCGTGGCCATCGAGGGACTCCTTGTCATGTTTAGATATTAATAGGCAGGAGTCAAACGCGTGCATTACATGCGGTTCATATTTGCGGATCCTGTTATATTCTATTCTGTAAAGCACGTTGTAAAAAACAAAGCCGATGTTCTCGATCATCCTCCTATAGTTCAGCGTCTGCGAAATCTGCATAGCCAAGACGCGCTTGAGGTGTTTATTGTGCCGCAAGTATTCCCCCATCCGAATCAGATGCGCGTATCCCAGGTCAGGATGATACTGCTCAATCAACTCATCTACCACCCGTTTCATTCGCCCATCCTGATAGAATGCCACTTGCAGCGGCTTGTAACTAAAAAGGTACGCCATTGCCATGTTCAGGATAACTTTCCACTTCCTCAACCGAACGCATTCCACCACCTTACATCTCTTCTCCAACTCCGGGAGATGTGCAAGCTCGTCCTCTTTATAGTAGAAGCAAGCCAGATAGATTTCGTGCCGCTCGGAGAGAAAATCAATTAGGCGGTAGACGGTCATGCTATCGGGTTTGCCCAGAAGATGAGGAAGACGGGGTGAGAGAATAAGAATCTTCACTAGCTAAACTCCATTAGACAAACTTCCGTTGTTTGTCCGCCAATCTGAACGATCAACCGGTCCTGCGAACACTTGACCGTGGCTTGACTTTCGATTGAGTACTGCTCGGCAGTGAACAGATATCCCATCTCAAGATGTTGCCATGCTTGCGCAAGGAAGATCAATTTCGACATTTCCTTACATTTGCCAAACTCATGGGCAAACAGGCCAGTTGTTTGCCGAGTATCTCCAACCTGAATGGGGCAGCAGTAAACGTCGCCTGAGAAGCTATGAGTTATCCGAAATTGGCCTTCGAGTGTGGATAACTGCCAGCCGGGAGCAAAATGGCACCGGCTTTCGGCGCGAATTGCGCCGCGCGCTTCTATTGAGTCCCAGACAAGCATCCAATGGGAGGGTTTTATGATGATGATGCGCTCATGAGAGATACCCTGTCGGGGTTCTACCCGGTTGAGATACTTGCCCCGAAAGACAAGACAATCGCCGCGCCGGCCGGCCCAGGAGAACGCGGGGTTTGAGCGGCGCGCCACGCGGAAACCGCCCCATACTTCCGACTGTTCAAGATCGTTGACCACAACCGTATTGTGCGCGGCCGTGGCCCGCGACGCAACCCGGTCCGGCGTGACCTCGTAGGAATAGGTCCCGGTGTCCACCACGAAGCGCGCGCCTTCGAAGAAGAGTTCGTAGGTGAAGTTATCGGAATGGGAATGCCCCGGATTGTATTGCGGCCCTATGGGGGCGCCATCGACAACACAAAAGAAAGGAGCTGCGTCGAGAACAAAGAACCCATCGCAGTCGCGGACGGAATCCAACAATTGTCTGCGCCTGAACCCGATCATGCGATCGGCGTTGGCGAGTATCTCATCCGGCATCGCGCTGATGCCGATGGCCGTGTCGTTGAAGAGCGGAAATGAGCCGTCGGGACACGTGATGTTCTCGAGCCACTCACACATCTTGAGGAGTGGTTGAATAATCCATTGAGTCTCGTGCCCCGTTGCCGCCAGATAGGCCTGCGCGTCAAGCAGTCCCTCGAGCAGAATGCAGTGGTACATGGGCGAGCGCTCGAAGTGGCCGCCATGCGGCAGGTATTCTTCCTGGACTTCGTCCTTTAGAATGCGCAGCCCCATCTCAAGCCACCGGCACGCATCCTGCCCCTCAAAAAAAAGCCCGCCAAACAGCAGCGCCCGGCCGTTCTCGAGCAGGTGGTTCGCCAGCAGATGCTTTTCCAGGTTTTTTTCCAGGAAGAGGATCTGCGAATACAGGCTCCGCAGCACTTTTTCGCAGCCGAACCGGGGGTGGTTCACCAGCAACTTGATCCAGTTGATCGTGCGCAGTGAAACCGGGTAAGGGTGCCACGCGGGCTGCCGGGGGTAAGGGTTCTTGTCGATCCAGCCCTCCAGAAGAGCGCGTATCGCGGCGTACGATTCAGCATCATCCAGCCGAATCAACGGCTCCAGATACTCGAAGTAATGAAGGTTGAAGTCCCAAAGATAGGAGAATTCAGGGTTTTCCCAGTGTACCGGCCCGTGAAAATCTTTGGTGCAGTTCAGGAACGCGAACCGGCCCCGAACCACGTCTTCGGCCCGGAACATCCCGTGCGATCCGTCGTGCTCTTTCCTGAACCACTCGATATTCTTGTCGGCCCGGCCCCACGAAATGGAAGGCGGCATGTGTCGAAGCAATCGCCGGCGGGCGCGCCCCGGAAACCACCGCCGGTACCGCGCCTTGATGATGTTCTTCACCCGGTACCGCCATTGCACAGGCTTCATGTAGCGAACCGTGTGCCAGTAGAGAATGAGCCGCTGCGCCGTCTTTACCACGCGATGCCCTCGTACCTTTCCGTGCGGTAATCGACTCCGTCGATTCCCGTCAGATCCAGCACGCACGCGCCGCCATCCAGCCACTGTCGCACCTGCGCCGCGTCCACCGTGGCGTGGTTGATGAGGATCACGTCCGACTCGGCGAGATCGTCAAGCGAATCGGTGAGCAACGCGTTCAAGTGCCCGAGGGCCGCCTCGACCATTGCCTTGTTCGCGCCAATCAGGTTGTTCACGTGTACGTTCGGGTCGTAAATGCGCAGTTGGACACCCTCGCCGATCAGCGCCTTCGCCACGGCAACATACGGGCTCTCGCGCATGTCGTCCGTGTTGGGTTTGAACGCCAGCCCCACCATGCCGACGCTCTTGGGCTTGCACGCGCAGACCCGCGCCACCAACGCTTCGATCTGCGCCTTGTTGCTCTCCAGCATGCCCCGAAGCATGGGCGTTTGGATGGATTGGAGCGTCGCGTAACGCAGGATAGCCCGTAAATCCTTCGGCAGGCACGACCCGCCGAACGCGAAGCCGGGCCGCAGGTATCGAGGGCTGATGTTGAGCTTCGTGTCCGAGCAAAAGACCTCGGCAACGCGCCGCGCGTCGATGCCCGCCGAGCGTGCGATGGCGCCGACTTCGTTCGCAAACGTAATCTTGAGCGCGTGGAACAGGTTGTCGCAGTACTTCACCATCTCCGCTTCGCCCAGCGACACCCGGTGTTTCGGCGCCGTAAACGACTCGTACAGGCTCATCAGCCGGTCGCCCGCACCCGGCGCCGCCTCGCCCACGACGATCTTCGGTGGGTGGTCGAAATCCTCAACCGCCGTGCCTTCCCGCAAGAACTCGGGATGGAAAACCGCGTGGAAATCCCTGCCGATCTTCAGGCCCGAAGCCTTCTCCAATGCGGGAATCGCAAGTTTTTCCATCGTCCCCGGCAGCACCGTGCTGCGCAGCACCACCAGCGGACGCGAGCCCGATTTCCCGATGGCGTCGCCGATTTGTTTCATCACCGTTTCCACGTGCGACAGGTCGATGCCTTTTTCCAGCGACGACGGCGTCCCCACGCACACCCACACCATGTCCGCCGACTCGACCCCCGCGGCCGGGTCCGTCGTCGCCGTTAAGCGCCCGTCGGCATGGCCCGCCGCCAACAGGTCCGCCACACCCGGCTCCTGGATGGGCGTGCGCCCTTCCGCCAGGTCGCGCACCTTCGGTTCCACCGGGTCCACGCCGCACACGGCATGGCCATCGCGGAGCAGGCACGCCCCGCTCACCACGCCAACGTAACCCATTCCAAAAATGCTGATTCTCATTATGTTGAATCCTTACATTCTGCTTTGCTCGCAATGGCGCCCTGTAGTCGCGAATCGAGAAGTCTGAGTTTTCCCCTCGCAGTCAGGGGGATATCGTCTACAACGCGGACCGTGAAATCCAGTTCCTCTCCGACTTTGTCATTGTAAGCCTTCATGATGGCTCGCTTGTCTGAATCGGAGAATCCCGAAGCAGCCATCACGCGCAGTTCACAAGAACCAGGGCGCTCTTGGAAATACTGGTAGCGAGCAACTTTTTCAAACAACGGACCGTGCATATTGAGTGCCGCGATGGAAATCCGTGCACCGTTCCGTCCGATCACCATGTCTTGCTTCCATCGCCCTTCCACATCTGTGAATCGGTCCCAGCAACGCCCGCACTCGCATCGGTACTCACAACGCATTGCATAGTCTCCGGTCCGGTAACGAATCAGGGGAAGTGACCGGTTGAGAAACCCCGTACCGATCAGTTCGCCCCTCTGGCCTTCCTCGAAGCAAATGGTTCCGTCCTCACTAATAATCTCCAAGACGCCATAGTCTGGAAAATGGTGGTAAGTGGAATTTGCCTCACACTCTCCACCCATAATGACCCGCTCGCTGTGCCCGTAGAATGAGAACGCCCGTGTGGAGAAGCCGGACTCAATCCTCTGCCGTTGCGCGTCACTGACTCCCTCCGAGATCAGCAGGGCCGCCCTGAATCTCGGAAAACGATTCTGAAGCCTCTCTCGCAACACAAACTCGCCGAGCAGATCAATCGCGGACGGGTAGCCATAGATGTATTCCGGGCGAAACCGGGCGATCTGCTCCACGTAGGCGCCCAGTGTGTTGTCGTTCATGTGAAATGGAGAGAACTGGAGTTCGTTGTATACTGGATTGTCTTGCCAGTAGGCCCCCGGCTTCAGATTCGGAAAAGGCACACCACGGAAAGTCACCCGACGCTTCCGGATGGAATAGCCTACCCGCCGCCACAGCCGGTGCTGGAAGGCGTTTTCGACAGCCTGTGAAACATCATCAACGAAGAATGTCAGTTGGTTCCCGCTCGTGCCGCCGGTGGACATGCTGTAGTGGGGAATCTTGTCAAAATCTCTCGGGAGGTATGCCTCGATGTTCTCCTGGAGAATATCCTTGTTCAGCAGAGGGAACACTTTTAAGGCATCGAAAGGCCGAAGCTTTTTTACAGCGGAACGGTAGGGCTTATATGCCGGCACCTGGTCCGTGGCGAAACGGAGCATGTCGCCAAGTTGCTTCTCTTGATACGCAAGAATCTCTTCGCGCGACCCCTTATCGAAATAATCGTTGCGAGCCATGGTTTTTCGATAGGCGGCACCCGCGATCCATCCAAATGGAATCAGGCAGACCGAACGCTTGACCCAGACAGGCACCGCTTCGTAGAGGTTTCGTTTGAGTTGAAAGGCCATAAATCCATCCTCTCTCCCATGAACGGTCAGGCAAAGAAACCCCGCCATGATCCGTACATGTTCATTCCACAAGCGACTGCCAGCCAAAGTGGGGCCTGAAGCCTCCTTTAATAGCAGGCGCCAGATCCCGCAGGTGCAGGCTTTCAGATATACGCAAGTCATTCACAATAAGATCAAGTGGATCGCCCTTGCCGATTGGCAACGGATGAGCATCAAACGCATGCAGCACAAGTGGCAGTCGTTCAAGAGAGAAACCCATCAAACGACAGACAACGGCGTCGACTTCAGCGGGTGCGGTTCCGGCAACCAGTGTCTGGGAGCGAACTGCTTCAGGGCAAAGAGGGCTGTTCCCTTCGCCTCCCACAATACCATCAACGATGGCCAGATACCGTTTGGGTTGCGTGTCCGCGCACCAGCCACCCTCTCTAGTCCCATACAGCAAAGCACGATTCAGATCGAGAACCATACGCCAGCATGTGTCATTACCTGACCAATTCCCGTTGCGGATTCTCGTCTCGCTTGACCCCAGCAATGCAATTCCCGAGTTGCGCATCTTCCGATAGAGGAAGGGTCCGAACCGAGGTACTATCAAAGCCGCCTTCATCCCAATCTTCTTGATTCGGGCCTCAATGGTATTGGAAAGACTTTCCTCCGGAAATTCGTCTCCTTTCTTACTTGGAACGCCCTCGGTATGATGAGGTAGCCAGTCCTTATCACCAGTGATGCCTACAAGGTTCTTCAGGCAACACGTTATGCCGGTCTTCTTGTGAGTCTTCATCTTCGGCAGATTGACAAAAAGATCGCAGGCTACCGGCGTGCCGGCCAAAAGATACTCTTGTATTTCGCCATGATGGTGCCTGTTCACGATCTGGGTGTCGTAGTCGGCCCCGAAATAGCGGCCTTCCCCGGCGTAGTCATAAAGAAGGCTCGCCCTGCCTAAGTTGAAGGCGACATAGCCTCTCGGGTCGGGCGTATTCGGCAATCGCTCGACGATGACCTGCTCTCTTCGGAGCCAAATCTCACGACGAAGGTCTAGCACCTCCAGCCTCATGCTCGGCCATCGTTTCCTGAATATCTCGGTCCTTGCCTGAAGTTGTCCCCGTTCGAGTATGGCTTTGAAGTTCGCGCAGGTATTAGGTGCGTCGCATAGGCAGATCGTTCCTTGCCCCTCCATTCTCTCTGCGAGGGCTTCCAGAACGGCCTCGATCAACGTCGGGTGCGTAATCACCGGCTCCCAGACATCCGGTTGGAATTCATGCGATTCCTGAACCCAATTTGGCTTCACGACCACCAGGCGAGGTCCTTGAGAGGCCTTAAGAAAACTATCGATGGTTTGGTCCATACCGAAGGCGGCCTCGACAAAGCCTCTAATACCCTCCCGGTCTCGATACGACTCGATGCCACCCACCAAAACGTTGTTCACGGTAGAACTCCAAGATCTCGTGCAGTCATTTTCTGCTTTGTACCAGCTCACGGCAGATCTTAACAAATTCGCCAGCCCAGAAGTCCGAGCAGAATCCGTTTGCCTTATCTCTTGAGCCGGCGCAGAGGCGATGAAATAAGTCCTCATTTCTGACTAGTGATAGCATAGCATCCCGCAACGCGATGGCGTCATGCGGCGGAACAAGGATCCCGCAGGTTTCGTCGACGATTTCCGGCAGTGCCTGCCACCGCGTGCAAACCACTGGTAAACCTGTCATAAACGCCTCGATCACGACCCCTGGATACCCTTCACCAAAGTGATATGTCGGCAAAGCCAATGCATCGTACTGGATCAAGGTCGAACAGACTTTTTCGGGTTCAAGAATGCCGCGATAAGCTATGCGTCGCTTTCCCTCGAAATCCTTCTCGGACAAATCGCCTGTGAAGGGACCATACACATCAACGGATACTTGCTCGGGCAGATACTCAGCAGCTTCGATAAGTTCAACAATACCCTTCTCTCTCTTTACGTGCCCAATGAACACAAACCGCTGGCACTTATGGTCCAGGGCCCTTCCATTGGGGCCAAATTCGGGTCGTGGTCTGCTCGTGGGATACCAGTGCAAGTTACTGAGTCCCTTGCTCTGCGCCTCGCGCATCAACATCCGCGTTTGTAGCAGATAGGCGTCCGCATGCCGCACAGCCCAGAGAGTCAGCCAACTACGTAGCTTTCCGAAAGCAAACGGACAACCACCAAATCTCCTCAGTATCAACGGCGTTCTGGAGAGACGGCTCGCTAACACGGCAAACGGACCCAGGAAAGGGAACGGGTCATTCGATAGATGGACACTCATGACGTCTACACGAAACACATAAACGATGATCTTGAAGAACAGCGCCACAAGCCCGTAAAACCCAAGTACCGGCCTTCCGCGAATGCCTCCAGTATTCAGGGTAACGACAGCGACCTCGTCGTGCCTCTTCAATTCACGGGTAAGGGTTTCGAGGCTAACGGAAGTCCCACCGATTGGCGGTGGAAAGGAGCCTATGACAAGAACTCTTAATCTGCAACTACCGTGGTCGAGCACTGTCATGCGGACCATCTCCAACGATTCCGCGCATCAAAAGCAATGTTCAGTTCCTGCCCCGTGCCGGAAGACGCTACGCAAGCGTCGAGTTGAGGAAGCCTGCGTGAGCAGTCACCATTATTATCGCGCCAATTCCTCCGCGCAATCAAGGCATTTGTGACGCTTTCGGTGCCCAAAACAAAACTATCTTCAATCGCGCCCAATTCAGAAACTCCGCGCCCTTATAGACGGCCCTTCGGTTCCAATCATGAAATAAGCTCGCTAAGAAACCTGTCATACTCAACGATTCGTTTATCCCAGCCTTGAGAAGACCATGCCCTTTCCCGCGCGGCTTCCCCCATCTTGCGTCTCAACTCGTCGTTCTCGAGTAATGCCGTTATCGCCTCTGCGGTCTTCCTCGGGTTATCCTGTGGCACGCTGAGGCCTGTCTCCCCGGGAACAATCGCCTCCGTCAGCCCCGAGCCTTCCGTTACGACTGACGGTTTGCCGCACAGCGCGGCCTCCACCGCGACAATGCCATATCCCTCCACCGACCCGCACGCCGACTTCCGGCTCGTCAAGGCAAACACGTCGCAAAGATGGTAGTACAGAGGAAGCTCTGACTGAGGCGCTTTGCCCACAAAATGAACGCGGTTCTGGACGCCGAGTTCACCGGCTAAGGCCTCATACTCCTGCTTTATGGCAGGCTTCTCAGGCACGCCGACAATCACATAGTGTGCATTGGGCACCCGTTTAAGAATTTCGGGCATCGCGCGAATGATAATGTTCTGGCCCTTTCGTTCAGAGATCAAGGCTACCGTAAGGATGACCTTTGCGCTCTGTAGGCCATGCCGCTGTCGAAGATCCTCGACGTCCTCTAGGGATACATCTTCGAAGTCCTCCGAATCGGCCCCGGGCGGTATCATGGTCTGGCGTATCGCGGAAATGCCACCCGCTGACATGAGATTTTCGGTGAATCGACTTATGTTGACCACGCCAGACACCCGGGAAAAGGACCATTTTGTAGTGCTGCGCCGCCATCCCGGCGGGTATAGGAATTCAGATCCGTAACCGATCGCCACAATAGGACAACGGAAAAAGGGACGCAATAAAGTCGCAATCCACACCATCTGCGCGTGTGATGCCAGAATGATTTCCGGGCGAGTTCTCAGAATACTGGACGCGATTACCAACAACCGATAGAGACCCTTGATAGGTCCGATGGGAAGTAAGCGCATCCTCTTCACCGTAAACGGTAGGGATGCGTTGAATTCCTCTGCTTCTTTGCCCGAAGTGCGTTGTTGCTCCGCTACCACCGATACTTTCCAGCCCATCCGGTGGAGATGTACGGCGATCTTGTATGCATAGGTTCCAATTCCGCCAGGGCCCGGCGGGAATTCCTTCGTTGCTATCAGGACACTCTTGGTTCGCTGCCCTTTCTCACTAGTTCTTTTCTTCAACTCCACAGCCCTTCCTCGCTCAATCACCTCGCCATTGCCACTATGGCCCAAGCCAAATGCACAAGTATTACCAGAAAGACCCAGGCTATCGCGATCTCGCACACTCTCTTGCGTGTCTCTTTGTCCCACGTGTCAGGCGCCGCGGCCAAGATCATAAACGCTGGCATAAACTGAGCGACGTGGCGCTGCTCAAGCGACGTGGCCACGACGGCCAGGACACTCATCACCACGTAGATTGCCAGAAGCACCAGTGGGATTGCCTGTTTACGGTCTTTCCGAAACAGCAGGACAACTGCTACGAATCCGGCCAACACCAGCGGCATCACAAGAACTTGGTAAATGCCATGATAGCCCTTGATCAAGTGATAATCGTCCACCTTGTCGTATTGATAATGAAGGCTGTCATTAGGGAGAAAGAAGGCCCATAGCGGAATTGGGCACACCATAAGCGATCCCGTCCCAAGTACCAGCCGAATCGGCATTGGTTGACTGACGATCACCCGCATGGCTATAGAATCCTGCCCGGATGCATCTGCCTGGAAAGTCTCATATCGAGTCATGTGCTCGGACTGCAAAGCCTCGGAAATCCGGACGTAATCAAGCAGGTAGGTGGAACCGGCCATGAGGGCTAGCACAATGAGAAAAGACACGAGGACTCGAGTTAGGTTCAGACGCTTGGCGAGAAACCAACACACGAGAGCTAGAACCCAATAAAGACCGAACAGCACGATGGACCGCGACCGTAGATACGCCATGGCCCCGACGGAAATGCCCGTTAGCACGGTGGCGAAAAGCAGATTTCTTGAACTCGGACGGCAGAGCCAGCGGATGATACCCCAAAGCACCAAGGCGTTAAAGAACGTGGTGAAACAGTCCCGGAGTAGGACCGAGCCGAATAGGATGAAAAGCCCGCAAAAGGCGAAGAGCGTCCCCACGCGCCGCAACCGCCACGCATCGTCGCCGAATATCTCCCGCGCCGTGCGCACTGTGACGGCGGCCGTCATCCCCATCACGAGCGCGTTGAACATAACCCCAACATATAGGCCGTAATCCATCCCAAGAATGTGCCGAACGTGATAAACTGCCTGCCAGACAGCGACCGCAAGTGGGGCGCCACCACCGACCGGACTGCCATCTATCCACAGATAATTGAGGTCACGCCACGTATAATATGGTGGCTTGGGGAAAACGGCCCCGAAGAATGCAACCGCGTCCCTGGTACTCTGCAAACTCCCAAACGTGGCGAGCGAATAACACTGCGCCAGCCCTCCCACAAACACGCACACGCCATAAGTCAACAGGAACGCCCGCAGTTCGGCCCTCCCGCTGGAAAAGACGAGTTTGATGGCCAAGTATCCCGACATTAGGAAAAGCAGCGCAACGAATGGCCCATCGAAGGTCCCATTGGTGTAGCTTTGCATAGCGCTGCCGGCGAAGACCAGGAAAAGCGAGACAGGAACTGCAAGCGAACCTGCGCTACCGACAGCTACAGGTCCAGCAGCGTCAAGTTCTGCCTTATCCTTGTCAGCCAAATCAGGAGATGTTAATTGTGTTGGTTGGATTATCATGTCCTATCGGTAGGCATTGAGGCATCAATGGACCGTTCACGCCTTGTTGCATTACAGAGGCATCAAGGGATCGGGGTCTGCCTCAGTGCTTCAGTGCCTTGAGCCCTTCCTGCCTTGCACAGAATAGCCTCCAAGCTGCTCCAAGTCAACCGTGTGGGCTTCGTTATACGCGGCACGGATACGAACCAGAAACGCCTCATTCCCAACTGGGGATGCCCCGTTCCCGACTGGGAATGCCTTATCGCCCACTGCGAATGCCGCCTTCCGAATTGGGAACACCGTATTCCTAACCGGTAGCGCCGCATTCTCAAAAGCAAATGTCGTATTCCTCACTGGAAATGCCACATTCGCGGTTGAGGTCGCCTCATCGGCGATTGGCAATGCCTCGTTTCTGATCCAATCGCTAGGGTCCTGTCTCGTTCCTTTTGTCTGTTTTATTTGCGCTGTCTCGCTCCCTTCTCCGTCTCGCAAAGCCATGCAGACCCTTGCCACCCCTTCTCCATCGACTAGGGATCATACTGCAGTGGACATGCCCATCCGTGTATCTGTCGACCGTAGTATCGAGGCCAGGGCTCTGCTCACGTTCCGTGCCAAAACGTACTCATGCCGTCCGAGACTGGCCGAAGTGTCGTGCTCATCAAGCTGCTCGGCGCCGTCCCGCTGATTGTGCACCAAGGCGGCGTTGAAGTCCGGTGGCCAAATGGATGCCATCGCTTGCGTCAGGGTCCGCCAGACAATCTCCATGGAGCTCTACTTCATCATAAACCTGCCTGGCACTAAGGCCAGCGCCATTTCCCGGTCTCCTTTCGGCGATAGGGCCCAGGCTGCGGCGAGTCCTATGGCGCTCAAAACTGAAGAACCCAGAACCAAGTGGGGCCACGATGCCGGAACGAAGTATAGATTCAGCCCTTGCCCAACAACTACCAGACCAACTAAGAGGCCCAAAGCCGAAAGGCTCGTGCGGAGGAAAGCATGCCATGGTTCATGCAGCAATACCGCCGCGTAAACAGCCGTGAAGAAAGCTGTCCGTAACGGAAGCACGATAGCCCCGGCAATGGCTACACCATAGATGCCCCAACCAAGATATTTTGCGAACAGAATAGCAAGGGCAAAACTCAGAGCTCCTGTGCCAAGACACACCATCGCCGGGACCTTAACCCTGTTCATTGCAATCAAAACGCCGTGTAGCGGCATCAGCCCAACGGTGATTCCGAGATGGCAAACCATGATGACCAGAAGCGGTGCAAGCTTCGCGAAGGACGCACCAAGCCACATCTGTAGGAAAGATGAACTGAATACGCACAGCACGCCGATCGGCACGGAGATCAAGAGGGAAAGTATCCGAGTTGACGTCTTGCATAGGCGAACCAATTGATTCATTTCTGAGTGGGCATAGTAGATCATGATCATTGGCGCAATCATAACCGACAGGGTAGAACCTGCGCGAAAGGTAAACACTTCGAGTTGCTTCAACGCTGCATATTCGCCCCCTGCTTCGGGGCTAACGAATCGATTGCAGATCCAAACGCCCATTGCCAACAACAGCATGGTTCCCATACGGTCGACCACGAGCCATCCCCCCATTCCCATAATGTGTTGGATTTCCCGCCAATCATAGTCACGAAGTCTTAGGCGTAAGCCTGGTTCCAAGTGTTTGGCAATAGCGGCTTGGACTGCGCACAGAACAAGACTTATCGTCAAGTCAACATAGCCTACATATCTAAGGGCAGGGCCGAAGGCCACGAAGAGACTCACAATACCTGTGACTCGAAGGAGATAGCGGCCGACATCGACACTTCTGGAGATATCCAGCCGATTATTGGCGTACATGGGCACGCCGAAAACACTTGCCACCAGGTCGACCACAAAGGCCGCTGCGCTACAGGTCAGTAGGACGATAGCGTCATTATACAGTTCAGTAGGGATACTGATAATGCTGCCAGCATAGCAAATGAGGCCTGCAAACAGGGGAATCTCCAGGAAGCCAATGACCAAGTATGAAAAGAAGGCGGTGCTGAAAACACGGTTTGCGCCTTTGATGTCACCTTGCTGGAGCGAGATAGTCAGAAAGCGACTCACGGAGCCTGTTATACTCTGTGAGATCATGCTCACGTACTGCGTCAGCATGCCGGCGATGGGTATCAAGCCGTAGGCTGCGGTTCCCAAGTTGTGAACCAGATAGGGGACGAGCCAAATCCCCACCCCAATCTGTGTGAAGAACGTCAGAACCTGGAAGAATGAATTCCGGGGCAACTGCCTCTTGAACTGGATTGTTGTGCTGCTCACGGGATTCAACCCTTCATGCGCGGCCGCACATTGACACAGACTGTTGGGGCGTACGTTGGATGCTTTGACCTAGTGATATGCGCAGAAACGTTTGCACGACTGTCGGCGCAGCTTGTGGGCCAGACGGCGAACGACTCTTCCTGTCATTCCCCATCTTCGCCCAAGTCCGCATACCACCCCAGGTACTGTCTTTTCCCGTAGTCGCGCACATTCTCCAGTTTGCCATCGTCCTTCCTGTACGCTTCCTTAAGGATGATTTCCATCCGGTAGGGCACGCAAGCAAAGCCTTGTTTCGTGGCGGTCACAAGGTAATACTCGCCCTTCTTCCATTCAGTGTCGGGATGTACCGGAGGCGCATATAGATCAAAATAATCCCGGCCGCCAGTGACCTTGGCGGATAGGTAATGGAGGTGACTCGGATCCGGTCTTCCGCGCAGGATTACAAAAAACTCATGATTGGGCTCGACGGGTATGTCGCCGTTCTTGTAGAACAGCCAGGATGCGCGGAAAGTGGCGTCCTTGCCCGCACCGGGCCCTGCATCCTCCATCGTCCAGTCGAACGCCAAGAGTTCGAGAGAGTCCGTTATTTCAAGCCCCGGCTTGGTAGTGTGTAGCTGTTTCGCTTTTTCCTCAAAAGCAGCTTCCATGCGCTCGTCAGATCTACCACTTTGACGGTAGCCCTCTCTGAACTGGTACCACGCCAACCAATCTTCGACCAAGTTGACCTGGCTGACACTGATCTCTTCAGGCGGCGCAGTCTTTTCAGCCACAACGGGGTCGTCTGGTTTGGCACGTTCAGCGTTTTTCGAGTGTTTTGGGGGAGTTTCTACCGGCGTTGGGATGACAGCTGCGGGCGCGGTCTTGTCTTCTTCTGCAGCTTTATATTGGGCTGGTTGGCCACAACCGGCCAGGATGCAGCTTGCACTTAACAGTAAAAGCATCAACGGCATGACCAGGCCCGCCTGGGTCGCTTTTCTTGCCTTCATCTGCTTTGCTCCCTTGATCGGTTTCTCTTACATTACTTCCTAAGAGCGATTATGCGCCTGTTGGCCGCAGCGTAGGCTAGACCGATTCCTCTTGCCCGGCCTCGGGCGCGTCCGACTTAGTCGGCGGCTTGGCTGATCCGGAGCCGGGTGACATCGCGACCGTCCCGCCCGGTTTTGCGGCCCCTGGACTGGCTTTCGGCGCCATCTCGCTGAGGTCTTTCAGCGCCAGGAACGCGCCCATCAAAAACATGCCGACAAGGCCCGCTACCACGATTAGCTTAGGGCTGGTGAACCCCGTTTCCGTCTTTGGGGTTATTGCTTTGCCGGCGATGACGATGTCGCTTGATTGAGTCTGATCGGCCATTCGGCCTTTTTCGTATTCTGCTCGCACCGTTGCATAGCTGGATTTGAGGCTCTCGGCTTCGCGGGTAAGAACATCCTGTTCAACGGTCCTGTCGGCGAGTGTGACTAAGATGGCCTCCATCTCCTTCCCAAGCTCGTCCAGCTTGAGAAGAAACGCGCTCTTTTGGGCCTTTAACCCCTCAACTTCTTCCCTCGCCAATATCACGTCTCCGCGCGTACTGACGTAATTGGGATTTGACACCTCGGTGCGGAGTCCCTGGTCGGGCTCAACCTTGCCCTTGCCGCCATCCTGGGTACTCATGATCCAGTAGGCGTCGTCGGACGGTGCGCGGAAGAAGACGTCCTTTTGGGGTTCCTTGGCAAGCTCTTCTTCGAGTGCCTTGAGCTTCATTTCACCCGATGCCAAATCCACGTCAGTTTGCTTAAGGTTATCCTCGAACTGGGTAAGCAACTTCTGTTTTGCCTCCAGTTGAGCTTTGAACAGGTCTAAATTCCACGCCTTTTTATGCTCCGCCAGGGCTAGTTCGGCCTGTTCAAGTTGCGCCTGCGTATTCTTGTGAAGAGTATCGAGGAGCAGGAACGTCTCCTCGACGCCTTTGGTGGCTAGTTCGTCCACCTGTTCCTTGAACACCTCCGCCCATGTCTGCGCTATCTTGGCAGCCAGGTCGGGGCTTGCCGCCCGAGCCCTAAAAATAAACGTTTGTGTATACGTCACACCCTGCGAGGTGCGGCTACCCATCTGGACCAGTTCCACTTCAAGCCGTTCCTTAAGGGCCTTTACCGCCGTGTCCTCCAACGGCGCCTTCTGGATGACTTCGTAGAGCAGCGGCGGCGAGAGTGCGATCACCTTGTACGCCTCAACGGGCATGGCCCGCGGCATCATCTCTGAAATGCCCTCGACATCTTTCGTTGTCGCAGGTTTTCCGACCTCTTTGAACGCGGGTGGGGAAACCAGCAAGGTCGCCGATGATTCATAAGACTTTGGCTTCAAAAGGGCTAGGGGGGCCGCAAGAATGGCACACACCAAGCCCCCCAGCATAATCTTCTTGGCATTAAACCTTAACCACGCCAGGATGGTTGGTAGCGACAACGTATCATCAAACGCCATCGACATGTCCTTACTCCCATTCTGTTGTCAAAGCGCACACTACCCGAGGACAGAGACAAGAAACGAACCGCCATCTTGCACAAATGCACCAAAAAATGCATAAGTTCTAGTCGCAAGCGGACTTTAGATAGTTACGCCAGTTTATCTTTTTTGGGATGGGAAGTCAATTTGGAAACTGAGGCATCGAAGGAGTTCATCGATGTACCGTCTTCAGCAATTCAAGAAGATACGGCCTCCAGTCATGTGACCCTTTTCTCACTCGGTTTGGAGGTCGAGTGTTGACATTGGCGTTCTAAAATGGCCAGAATGGTCAATTGGTGATGTCGATCGCGCAGACGAAGTGGCAGACGGCAGTGGTTTGGCTTTAAACAAGACAAGGCTGATACAAGTGCGGGTGCTTCCAAGATATGCAGTGGTGGTTGCTGTTTTTCTGCTCATAGGTTGTCAAGATGCGCAGAAGCATATAGACAGCGTTAAGAGTGCTGAAACACTGGCCGGCCGCTTTCCTAAGCGCCCTGAACCTGGGAAGTTGGTCGCCTACCCGCCTGTTCCTCTTTCTCCCTCGTCAGAAGCGACAGATGCGCGTAATCTTTTGTCCGATCCTAGTTTCGAAGTTGGCCTAGCGTATTGGGAAGTTAGTGCTCCGAACGCGGCCGAATGCTACAGCTTCGATGCGTTTTGTGCTGATGGACAGACCTGTTGCCATCTGTATTCCCCGACCCCGGGAGAAATCTTGGTATCTCAAGTAGTGCCTGTAAGTCCGACAACCTTCTATTCTTTCAGCGCACTTGTATTTGCTTTAGGTGGAAGTACGGCAGTGCTGCAAGTGCAAGATGTAGCCGGTGGCACCGTTGTGACAGGTAGACCTGCTCGGGGGCCTATGAATACGTGGACCAAGATTTTTTTAACATTCGTGACAGGCCGAGTGACCGAGAAGATTAGAATAGGTGTAAATTGTGCGGACTCTGCGAATGGCGGCCCGGTGCTGCTTGACCAGTGTATGCTACGTATGCTTCCGACAGTGAATCTTCTGCCCAGCGGAACAATGGAAATCCCTCCAGAGAGCGACCAGATGCCTGAATGGTACGTTTGTGGCAAAGCGGCTTTACGAGTCTCCCCGGGATTTCGTAGCGAGTACGCGCTCGAGTTGCCGGCACTCCGGAATCAAAGCTCAAGCCTCTACGGTCTGGTTTTGGCGCATAAGTCTATGGCAGGCCGGACTGTCTGGGTCAGTGCCATGGTGAATATGCCCCCTCAAAAAGCCTCACCCGGGCCTGAAGTAACCTTGACGTTGCGTTTAGCTGACCAGAACGGTGAATACACCAAGTTTTCAACGACGTGCCCGGCCACCGGTGAATGGGAAGAGACTACTTTGCTTGCGAAAGTACCGGATTATGGCACGGCAGAGCCATCAGACTTGCCACTCTTCCAAACGCTGATTGTTGAGCGTGCTCCGGGATTTGAAGGGCACGTGTTAGTTGACGAAGTGGCCATTTTCGCAGTTCCCGAAGATGGCTTCGACGGCGGGCTAGTACCAGCAGACCCACTACCCTAGGCTTTCCAGTCTTTTTGTGCGGATAGATAAACTGGCTGAATGAGTATTTTCGGCAACGGGTTATGATTTTAATGAGAGAATTAGCGGGACGTGATTTCATGCGGTTGCAACGGCTCGCAAGTATGGTTAGAATTACAAAGACTTGAGGAAATAAAGGCTACATCGGCTTAAATCCTTCACGAGGTTGTCCTTATGCAAAAGCCCTGGCGCACTGCAATTCTTGCTTTAGCCATTCTGGCGCTGTCGCACGAGTCAAGTGGGCAGGTTGGTAATTACGTCAAGCTCAACTTTGTTTGTTCGCCTACTAATGACCTGTATCGACTTCTGCTCACGGCAGGACAACCTCTAGAACGGTATGAGACCGCCGATGAGGCAGTAGACGCATTAGAACCTGGTAGCAACCTTTTTGTCTTGGCCGACAATTATCCATTCAGACCGCTGAAATTCAGCGGGCCTCTAGTAGACAAAATAGCAGGGAAAAAAATCATTATTTACGCCGAGTTTGTCGGTTCTTGGCTTGGCAAACCTTTTCGAAAACCGGCGCGGGCAAGTTCTCTGCGCATCACAGTGAGCAACACCGCATTGAAGCCCTATGTCAATCCAAATACGCTTTTGTCCCTGCACGATTTCACGTTCATACCGTTGCCATATCATCAGGCTATCATGACGGGCGGGAAGATGGCAGGTTTTGAGACCTCCGTTGGGCCGTTACCCAAGTGGGTGCATCCAGACTACAGCAACTTGGAAATTTTCACTATTTTGGCAAGAGAAGACCTCAGGCCAAATGTTCTGGCCGCTACAAAACTAAGCAACTTTGTCACGGGACGTTATGAGCCAAGTGAACAATGGCGACTGGTGTGGCAGGGGATCATTAAGCTGGTAACTGGACATGACGTTGAGTTGCCACCATTTCCCGCCCTCGTTAAGCCGTCTTTCGCTAAAGAGGATGCCCTGCCTGAAGATGCTCAGGCACAAGCCTTTCAACGGGCTGTTGAGTGGTACTACAACTCAAGACTGCTAGTCCATCCGGAGTGGGCAAATAAACTCGAGGAAGGTCTAACCTCGTCGGATAAAATCGCGCCCTGGCTGGGCTCCAGCGCGCAAGCCGGTGACGGGACACTTGGCGTCCTGGAAGGATTTGCCTCCTCGATTGACCATACAGGGAAGAATATGGTCAGTTGCTCCCTGAGGTGCGATTCCATTGCTGAAAGTGCCATGACCCTGGCGTTTGCGGCCAAGGTGCTTCACGACGAAAGAAGCCGGAAGGTGGCGGAAAATCTGTTGAATTTTTTGTTTAACTCGCCGCTGGCACAGGGGGCACAGGCTGATCCAGCAAATCCCTGCTATGGCCTGCTGGGCTGGGCAACAGACCCGTTGAGCCGCGGCATCTACGACAGCGACAGCAACGGTCGTGCATTGCTGGGAGCAATTGCAGCCAGTTCACTTTTAGGTTCAAACGAATGGGAAAAGCACATTGCGCTCGGGCTGCTCGCGAATCTGCGTGTAACCGGAAAACAAGGTTTCCGAGAGGCTTACATCACTCAGGAAATGCTCAACAAAGACGGTTGGCGGCATTTTGCAGAAGGATTCAGCTCAAACGATTATCCACATACCCAGGCTGCTCTGTGGGCCTGCTATCTCTGGGCGTATGATCGTACCCGCTATGAGCCTTTCCTTGAATGCGCCAGAAGTGGCATTAGGCTCCTCATGACGCTTTACGAGGAGAACTGGCGGTGGGCCGAGGGAATTCAGCAAGAACGGGCGCGCATGTTGCTGCCTCTCGCATGGCTGGTCCGGGTGGACGACCAACCACAGCATCGCGATTGGCTGAAACGAATTTGCGGCGATCTTCTTGCACTGCAGGACGAATCCGGCGCGTTAGCCGAAGAAGTCGGCATACAGGATGGACGTCCGTTACCCGCGGCATCAGACGAAGATTACGCCCGCGCGAATACGTTGCTCATAACCAAAACTGGAGATAAAGCAGCCGATCTCCTGTACACGCTGAACTACGCCTTGCTGGGCCTGAATGAAGCGGCCGCAGCTACCGGCGATGCCTATTACAAAACGGCCCAACTGAAACTGGCCGATTTTCTTTGCCGCGCTCAAATAAAGTCCATATTGCACCCTGAACTGGATGGCTCCTGGTTCCGGGCCTTTGATTTCGGCAACTGGTCTTACTGGGGCGGCGATGTCAGCCCGCGGTGGGGCGCATGGTCTGTCGCGACCGGCGGGACTCATGCGTGGATAACCAGCGTTTTCGCGATGTGTCAGACCGAGACCTGCCTTTGGGAAGTGCTCGCCAACACTGACGTAAAGAGTCAAGTTGAAAAATCATTACCCTCATTTTCTCCTGACCAGACACCTGGCGGCACACCCTGACGTGTTACAGCCGATCACATTGGCGCGTGTGCTGTCAAAAGCGCTGATGACCCTTGGTGAGGAGACAGGCACCCGGCAGGTTCGCTTCCGAAGGCAACCGTGCAGCCGACTTCTTCACCCTTAGCAAGCGATATCCTACGGCAACGCATTTCCCAAACCCGATATTGACTGATTACTGCAGAGAACATAGAATGAGCAGCATGATTTCACGAAACGATTCTGCCGGCTTTTTGTCAGTCGTGGTTATTGTTCAAACGGTTCTTGCTGAAATATGAGTACAAGCCTTCTTCTGGCACTTTTTCTAGGCTGCCTGGCCTCTACGGCGGCGCTGGTACCCGCTGTCATGCGGTTCGCTCGGAGCATTGATGCCGTTGACAGGGGCGGATACCGGAAAGTTTTCAAGGGAGAGATGCCTCTTCTGGGTGGGTTGGCGATTGCCGTTCCCGTCATTTTGCTTGCATTAGTTGTCAGTATAGCTGGTCATTTTATTGTCCGCAATTGGCAGTGGGTTTGGCTGAATCACAGAGAATGGTTCAGTCCCCTTTTTTCCCTTGCCGGCAGCCGCAAAGAATGTCTGACTTTTGCCTTGGGCGGCGCCGCAATACTTGGACTGGGTTTGGTAGACGACATCAAAGGCCTGCCGGCCAGATTCAAGCTTCTGGGCCAAGTTGTTGTAGCCCTGATTGTGTGTTTTTCTGGCCTTCTGCTGCAGACTGTGTCGATACCGTTTGTAGGTCCCGTAGATCTTGGGGTAGGCATAGGCGGCCTAGTGACGGTGTTTTGGGTAGTGGGCTTAATCAATGCCTTTAATCTGATAGACGGCATTGACGGACTTGCCGCAGGAATGGGTTTTATTGGGGCAGCGGCGTTAGCCGTCTTAAGCATTCTGCAAGAGAATACTTTCGTAACGTTTGCCGGAGTTGCCTTGACAGGGGGCCTCCTGGGATTCCTGCCATACAATTTTCCTCCAGCCAAACTTTTCCTCGGCGACACTGGCAGTATGTTTATTGGATACGCTCTCTCTGTCTTCTCTTTAATGGGTGCACAAAAGAGCGAGACCGCGGTAATTGTGTTGGCACCAATGCTGGCTCTGAGTTTTCCCGTGTTCGAGACACTGGTATCCATCTTCAGGCGCTATGTTCGGGGTGTGCCAGTATTTGTTGGGGACAATTTTCACACTCACCACCGTCTTCTGCGCAAGGGATACTCGGAACCTCGAGTGGTTCTCACTCTTTATGGAACCGGTGTTTTTCTCTCTGTTGCGGCTGTGATGTCGGCAGTCGTTCCAGAAGATTCCTACTGGTCTTGGTGCCCCTACACCTTGTATTTCGGAACTCTCCTGTGCATTGCGTGGCTTGCTGGATATCTCCGACCGACAACGTTTAAGACGGTTTTGGAGCGTCGTTACCAAAACAGAAAACTCCAGGCGCTGGCGCGTTATGCTTCGCTTTGCCTTGATGTCAGAATGCATGCAAAAGCGAATCTTCTGCTTGAGTTGTGCCGCAATGAACTGGGTTTGCTGCACATAGATGTCCGAATGAGAAATGGAGACTGGTTCTTGGCTTCGCCTGGCGGCGCAGATGACAAGACCAAAGCACTTCCCGAACAGTTGCTCGTGAAGTCAGCCGACGGACAAGATATTGTTATACGTTACGAGTTTCTACATTCTCCCGGCCCAGAGACACGTCAAGACGTTTCCACATGCTTGGCCAGAATATTCGATGGAATGACAACTCCTTAAGCAGTCAGACCCAAAGCGATTGTGAATGTTTCGCCCGATGGTACTTTGCAGGCCAAGAGTGGCGAACGTTGAGACTTGCAGGCAGTGTGGCGCGCCATCTATGAACCTCAGCCGCCCTTCGGTTAATGCACCTGAACGGTGCGGAGCAAAGATGGAATCTGGTTTTGCAAGAGCAGAACGGTTTTTGATTGCCCTCTTAGTTTTTTTAGTCGTTCTAGCTATTTGTCCCCTCACGCCAGACCCATCTGGTGATATTAAGGTCCTTATTTATGAGCTATTCACATTTCCTGCGCTGGCTCTGTTGTTTTTCAGGCCCAGGAAATCGTGGTATCGCCTTTTGTCTCGGGCCGCCTTGTTTTTCCTCCTGGCAGTCTTTGTGACCCTGAGCCTCGCCGCCAGCCTTTCCTCCCTTAACATCAGCTACAGCCTGCTCCGCGAATTCACAAAAACCGCCTCTCTTTTCATTTTTTTTATGGTTGCTTATGACGCTTACCAAAAGGCGGAGCACGTGTGGGACTTGACGGTCGCAATTTGCATTGCCGTCTCTATAGCTTCTATTTACGGCCTTATCCAGTCTATGGGTCTGGATCCCTTCCCCTGGGATGACAAGTCGAGAATGTTGCGTGAAGCACCGGCTACGTTCGGAAATCCTAATTTTGCATCCCATTCATTGGCGCCTGCACTCGTTTTGGCTGCTGGGCTATTCTTTCAACCAAAACGGCGCTGGGTCATTGTATGTCTCATTCTCTTTCTTTGCCACTTCGCACTTACGAAGACACGTGGTACTTTAGTAGCCTTAGGGGCGGCAGCTATACTTGTCATGGTGGCGCTTGCGATTTCGCACAAAACTAAGAATCCCGCTTATAAAATTCCACTTACATTTAGCGGTCTTTTTGTAATTGCCATCCTCGGTGTTGCCTCCTTGACTACCGTTACCTCGCTTACTCAGGGCCGCCTCTACCCCTACGGTAAAGGCTACTCTATTGCGCTGCGCTACCATTCCTTTTTTGGAGCCTCTCGACTTGTTCAAGAAAAGCCTTTACTTGGCCATGGCCTCGGAATGTATCAGGTCTTGAGTCCGAAGGAGTGGACGCCATTCGAGAAACAGCACTTTAAAGAAACAAACAAGATGAACGACCATGTTCACAATGAATTGCTTGAAATCGCTGTCGATGCAGGACTACCGGCCGCCATTGTTTATATGGCTATTCTCTTCCTGGGCATGTACTACGGCCTTTTTATGTGGTTTTCGCCAAATAGCTTTCCTTTACGGTCACTTGGTTTGACTTTGGCTGCCTTTTACTTGTCTTTCTTTGTGGATGGCGTGTTTGGTTTCAACTTCCACGTTCCTGTGTCGGCACTTTTTTTATTCATCATGACAGGTGCAACTGCAGGCATTCTCCGCAAGCAACAAAGTCACTGTCCCCAGGTCGCCTTTCAGCGCCACTGGCCCCAAATCTTATGCGGGTGCGCAGTACTGACTTCCGGAGCCTTCATACCGATCTTCGGAACGCGTGACTTTTCTGCCCAGTTTATCCACCAACGTGGACGGGGGGCTGTAGATTCCGAGTACTATGAAGCCGCCGCTGAGTCTTTTGAAAAAGCGGCGTCACTTGCTCCCTTTGATTGGAATCACCCCCACTGGCTCGGTGTGACGCATTTGAGGATTGGCCAACCTGAAAAGGCCGCAATTGATTTTAGGCGCGTTCTTTTCCTGAATCCTTTTCACTTTTATGCTCAGGCAATGCTGGCCGAAGCTCTATTAAATACAGCGGCATCGTCTGTTGATGAAGCGCCTCTAGTTGAAGCGACCTTGGCCGCCAGAAGGGCTGTTGAGATTAATCCGCTGATGCCGGAGCCGCACGAGCTACTCGGTGAAGCATGCGTTCTTCGCGCTACAAGGTTGAAAGAATCGGCCGAAAACAAAGACCGCTTACTGGCCTCATGGCAAGAGGCAGAGAATCATCTTCGAGAAGCGGCGCGACTGGGCAGTAAGCAAAAGTACAGGGTCTATCAACTGATAGCCAGCCTGCGATTGGAAATGGAAGATATACCTGGCGCCGAGAAAGCCTTGGTGGAATCACTGGAGGACCGGCCTGATGAAATACAAACTTGGCAGCTCTTCCTGAAAGCCAGCCAAAAAGATAAGCAATACGACGCAATTCGAGAAGCCCTCGACAGGCACATCCCGCTTCTTGCTTCATCCCCGACCTCCGCTTTCCTGGTGGCAAGTTTGCACTTGATGCGCGGACAAGTGCTGTTCCAGGGCTATGGAGATGAATCTGGTGCGAAGCAAGCTTTCCTTTATGTTGTAGAGAAACATCCGGAGCGGATTGATGCGTGGGCCGAATTCCACGCCTTTGCCAAATCGGAAGATGACATGCAAGTATTCATTGAATCCCTCTTGAAACTTGCTGACAGACAGGCAACTGCGGAACCGAAAGACCTTCCACACATCGTCCAGGCGGTTTTGCTTGGACTCGGCGAAGGCGAAGAGAACATCGCAGTAGCAGTCTCGCAACTGGTTCAAGCGCTCCAGGAGGAACAAAATGTAAGTGCGGACATTAAGAGAACGGCCACGGGCTTCTCGTGGGCCGCTGACGTGCTTGCAGAACGAGCAAAACAGGTACCGCTTTCAGATGAAGACACTGGCGATGTCTTTTTTAAGCTTGGGCTTGCGTATGGAGCCTGGGACGACTTCACAACGGCTGCCGAGTTGCTTGACCGTGCGTTGCCTCATCTGCCGGCACAACAAAAGGTTCTGTGTCTGAACCGAAAAGCAGCGGCACTTACAATGCTGCGAGAAACTGAGGCGGCGATTAAGACGTTGGAAGAAGCCGAGGCAATGGACCCAAATAACTTTGACACAAAATACGCTCTTGCGCATGCTTTGGCACAAGATGGACAGCGCGCCAGAGCCCGAGCAGAATATTTAACACTGTTGAATCGGTTTCAACTAACTGAGGACGGGCGCCGATTGATTCAACAGAGAATAAATGAGTTGTCTCAATGAGAAAGGGAAGTTGGGTTAGCGTCCCCGCACAGCCGCTTCGAGCGGCTCACAATATAAAGCCCGCGGCTTTGCCGGGGGTCATTTAACCGCCATCCGATATCTTCAGATCCCCAAATGTGAGGTGTCTGGGTGCAACCCCACCGCTTGGACTCCGGGTACTTGCACCTCGCTGTGAGCACTGCTGTAGCCAGCAGATCAAGCTGGATCATATCGGTTTGGTGACCCCGGCTCCAACAGTAGCCCACTGCTTGCGACTATCAAAGGAATTCAAGGAATTCGGCACAGTTCGCGGCATTTTCTCAGCCTTGTACTTCCGCCGAACGATCCATGGGTGTAACTTTCGACAGGTTGTCTTTGTGGCACTCGCACAAAGGCGCGCTGGAAGAGGGTTCGCAGGAGGACAAGGCTGACAAATAGTTATGGAATCCGGCGAATTCCTTGAACTGCATCGCCCTTCGTAAATCGTTGGCTGCCAATAAGTACGAGTTTTCGGGAACCACAACTATGTCATCCGCACTTTCTCATTCTCAATCATGGCTCAAAGCCTGGTTAATTGACTTTATGCCACATACGCCCTACGCATAAAACCCCCTGTCATTTGACAGGGGGTTTTGTGCGTAGCTTATTGTGTTGGTTCAGGGTGTGTAGGGTCCGGTGATGTTGGCTTCCGGGCAGCCTCGGACGATGTCGACGCCGTCGCCGGTGGGGCCACCGGTGATGTCGGTGACGACGAAGTAGGTGCCGGCGTCACGGACATCGTAGCGCGGAGGTATGGGCTCTGCGGAGTAGTGTGCATAGTCGCTTCCGCCGCCGCGGAGGCTGTCGTTGCCGGGACCGCCGGTGAGGTGGTTGATGCCGCCTTCGCCGTAGAGGATGTCGGCCCCGCCGTTGCCGTACAGGACGTCGTTATTCTCACCGCCGGTGATCAGGTCGGCGCCGGCGCCGCCTTTGAGGGTGTCGTCGCCGCCGTTGCCGCGCATGGTGACGGCAACGGTGGCATCGGACCAGTCAACGTTGTCGTTGCCGTCGCCGCCGGTGAAGTTTTCGAACCCGCACGAACCGGTCATGTGAAACTCACCACACTCAACGAACAGGGTGTCGTTGAGGCCGCCGCCGCCGTTGACGATTTCGCCGCCGTGCGTGCATCCGCCAAGTGTGACGAGGTCGTCGTTGGCGGAACCGGCCAGCAGCATGTCATCGCCGCCGTTGCCACGCAGGCACACGCGGACAGTGGAGGAGGACCAGTCGACGATGTCGTTGTCGGCGGTGCCGATGAATTCTTCGAACCCGCAGGGGGACGTCAAGGTAAAGGTGCCGTAGCCGGCTTCGAGTAGGAGCCGGTCGTTGAGGCCTTCGCCGCCGTCGAAGATGTCGGTGGCGCTGTCGGGATCGGCGAGGATCACGAGGTCGTTGGCGGCGCCCGCCAGCAGCGTGTCATAGCCGGACCCGCTGAGCAGCAGGTCGTTGGCGTGGCCGGCTATCAGGACGTCGTTGCCGCTGTTGCCGCGCAGGCTGATTGCGACCGCGGCGTCGGCCCAGTCGACGTAGTCGTCGCCGGTGCCACCTTCGAAGGCTTCGAACCCGTTGCGGCCGACCATGGCGAACGCGGTATAGCCCTGGACCGGCAGGAACAGTTTGTCGCCGGAGGTTTCGCCGCCGTCACCGCCGTCGACGTGGTCGGTTTCGCCGCCGTCTCCGAGGATGACGAGGTCGTTGCCGGTTCCGCCGAACGCGACGTCGGTGCCGCCGCCAGTGTAGCAATTGTCGTTTCCGCCTTCGCCGAGCAGGACGTCGTTGCGCGTGTCGCCGAGCAGGGTGTCATTGTCGGGGCCGCCGACGATGAGGTCGTCGCCGTCGTAGCCGCGCAGGTAGTCGGCGCCGCCGAACCCGAGGATAATCTCGCTGGCGACACCGCCGACGAGGTTGTCCACGCCTTCGGTTCCAATCATGACGACGGTGTAGATCGGG
>Ga0307375_10000418_pt1 | contig 54536 bp, 37 predicted proteins | sample TR1MG_FD_202531 | JGI IMG/M metagenome (GOLD analysis project Ga0307375, IMG submission 202531) | Soil microbial communities from Risofladan, Vaasa, Finland - TR-1 | ecosystem: Environmental > Terrestrial > Soil > Coastal area > Acid sulfate soil | place: Finland: Risofladan, Vaasa | collected...
GGCGTCGCCGTTGTCGTCCACGTACCCAAAGCTCAAACCCACGTCCAAGCCCGGGTCTTCATGATATTCTACATCCGACTCGCCCTTGCCGTACTTGCCGAGTGCGTGGTAGACCAGCCGGGCCGCCGTCGGTGATCGTCATCTCCCAATGCTTGGAAACGTGACGCATGAGCTTCCCTTTCCGATCGTGACGATCGTCACCTCAGTGCGACTCGGGCGACCCCGATTCCGGCTGTGCACTGAGCACGACGAGCGCCGGCCCCGGCAGGCAAACCTCAATGCCATGGTGACACGTGCAGCGGACTATATCAACCGACCGCCGTGTTGTCTAAGCCGCTGCCCGATCCAATGTGCGCACAACGACACTGTCGAACTGAGGCTGCGCCCTCTCCCGGCAAAGTGGCTCTTCTTGCGTGTGGCGCAGCAGCCGGCGTCCGACGCCGGGCTACGCCGACCGTATCTTCGCAAACAGGTCGCCGAATACGCTGTCGCGGTTGACGTGTGTTGCGACGCGCATCAGATGACGGCGCCCGTCGCGGCTGTACGTGCACTGATCGGTGACGATCGGGCTGGGCATCAGTTCCGTCAAAAACCACCCGGCGTTGACCAGCCAGCCGATCGCCGAGATGTCCCATAGAACCTTCGACCACGCAAAGTGATCGTCGTGATAGTCGCGGAAGATCCCGAACAGGTAATCACCGATCGCGCTGGTGCCCTTGATACAGGCCTCCAGCTCGGCCAGCGTCGTGCGAAGCTGCTCGGCCACCAGGAAGCAGGGAATCTGCACGAATGGTACGCCGCTGTCGAACAGAACGCGGGTGGCGTGAAGGTCCTGCCTGAAGTTGAACTCCTGCACGTCGTGCCAGGTGTGCGGGTGGCCGCCCAGCCACACCACGACGATCCGCTCGATGATGCCCGGCTCGGTCAGAATGGCCGATGCCACATTCGTCGGCGCCCCGATCGCTACGACGTACAGCGGGCCGTCGCGATCGGCCATGGCGCGCTGGACCAGATCTTGCCCGGCCGGACTGTCCACAGGCGTCTCGGCCCCCGCCATGAAGCTGCGTGACCCCTTGTGCGCGAATCCCTTCGCCTCGCGCCCCAGCCGGTCGAGCACGCGTACGATCTCCTCGTAGCTCTTCTGCATGCCGTCGCCCGGACCGCTGGATCGGTCGTTGTGAAACGGTGCCGCGTAGATCGCTTCAACCTCCATGCTCGTCGGCGAAAGCATGGCATACGCGACAGCGAACTGATCGTCGATCTCGTTATACGTGTCGGTGTCCAGCACCATCGCAACCTTCGCCGCAGGCGGCTCGAGCCGCTCAAGCAACACTGCGCTCGATGACTTCGGGCTATTACCCATCGCACATCCTCGAACTGTGACCTTGCGGCCGCATCCAAACGACCGCTGCAACAGTCATCCTAACTGGCGCACTCGGCTATAACCAGAGAACTGGTCCTCAGTCGGACGCCTCGTTGACCCCGAACTCGCGCCAGGCCTCGAAGATGGCGCGGATGTTCTCGAGCGGCACCGGGCCTCGGAACGCCGCGTGACCGATGAGCCCTCCGCGTCGGCCGTCAAATGCGTCGATCACCTCGCGTACGTGGTCGCGCAGCTTCCCGGGCGTACCGAATGGGATCAAGCGCTGGCGGTCCAGGTCGGTCAGGACAGCCAGACGATTGGCCCGAATCGCGTCGGCGAGTTCCCGCAGGTTGTGGCAACTGAACTGAGGGTTGACCACCTTCACGCCGATTTCGGCAAGGTCCGCCAGGATCGGCAGCATGTATCCGTCCGTGTGAAACCACACGTCAAGCCCGAGTTCGGCGGCCACCTCAAAGCTTCGCCTGTATCGCGGCTTGAAAAAATCTCGCCACAACTGCGGTGAGATCATCAGGCCTTGCCGTGTACCCCAATCGTCGGACTGCACCACGGCGTCTGCGCCCGTGGCTGCGGCCCAGCGGATCTCGCCGATGTTGTGTTCGGTGATTCGGTCGGCCAGATCGGCCAGCCGCGGCTCGCCCGCTGCAAGGTCCGTCATGACGTTCTCGAAACCCCGCAGAAAGTGCAGACGCTCGAACGTCCGAAAGAAACATTTGCGGACGTAATAGCGCTGCTTGCGGCGGAGAGTCTCGGCACGATCCCGACAGACCTGCGGGTCGTCCGGATCGTGCGCCGGCGGCGGGGGCAATTCGTACTCACCATAGGCCGCCAAACTGGCGAGCGGTCGATGGACGATCATCCCCTCGATGCCGTAAAACTCCTCGCGACGCGTGCAGCCCCATTCGTCGGTCCAGGTGCGCCGCCATGAGCCGTCGCGCCGGACGTAGCGGCTGTCGCGAGACGGCACTCGCTCGGGCGGCTCTTCAAAATCGCCGGGAAACTCCCGCAACAGCGTCAGCCCCGCCTGTCCCAGCCTGTAAAGAGGGTTGTCGCAGATGGCGTTGGTGACCGGCACACGGTCGGGCCGCTGGAAGTCAATCGCCGCCAGGACACGGCTTCGTGGCGTCATGCGGTCAACGAACATACCGGCAACGTCCCGTCGGCCCCTGCTTTTCCCGGCAAGCGCGCCCGGCAAAACCTCGAATCAACGCCGCATCGAGCAGTTCCTGGTCTGACATGCCCGTCCAATGCGGACATAAACTCATCCTCCGCCAGCCAACGCATCGGCAAGCCCGAAAGTGGTCACCGCTCGGGAAAGCTTACCGGATCGAGTGGGTCGGTGCCGGCAATTCTCTCTTGCTCGTCCGTAAAGCCGTCGCCGTCGTCGTCCGGGTCGGCGTTGTCGCCCACGCCGTCACCATCCGTATCGCGCCACTCCTTTGGGTCGCGCGGAAACGCGTCCCAGGGAATTGTGTCGGCGGTCGGCACGCCGTCGCCGTCAATGTCGGTCTCTTCGTGGTCCGGTTGGCCGTTGCCGTTGAGATCATCGCCCTTGCCGTCCGCGTCCACGTCGGCGTCCAGGTTGTCGCCGATCCGGTCGCCGTCCACGTCTTCCCATTCCTCCCGCTCGAGCGGCCAGGCGTCGCCCACATCGGGTACGCCGTCGTTGTCGTCGTCGGGGTCGAGACGATTCGGCTTGCCGTCGCCGTCAACATCCGGCTCGCCGCGCGGCGTAATCAGCAGCGCCATATCGATGGCAAAGGGCGGCACGCCCACGGTCATCGGTCCGGGCTTGGCCTCGAACTGCCCCACAATGCTCGCGTCGCGCGGGTCGTACCAGTAGCCCTCGGACGCTTTCGGTACGTCGACCGTCACCTTCAAGTCCTCTACTTGGCCCCGATCATGATCCCATCGATGCGCCGTCTTGCGCCCACCTTCGCCCGCACCGGCACACTGCCGGCAGCGATGATGATGCAGGTAGATGGCTGCTACCGTGTCGGAGCGTAGTCCGTACGCATGCACCTCGGCGGCGTGCTTGCCGGTTTTGGGTACCTCGGTCATGCGCACGTCCTTGTCCAGGCAAGCGGCAAACGACTGCATCGCTCGAAGGTATTGTCGCTCCTGTGGCCCCATCCACAGGTTGATGCTGTGTCCATCCTTGGCGTACGACGTCTCCCAAAAGACAAACGCCACCTCGTTGAACAGCCCCGTCCAGTTCCGCACACGCATGCGTCGCGCCGAGCCCGGATCCCATACCCCACCCACGCCCTCGCCCACAGGCTCGGAGTAATCGTCGCGGTCGTTGCCCTGCTCGCCGAAGATGATCGGCTTGCCGTACTTCTTCTTGAACGGTGCTATCTTGCGCAACACCGCCACGTCGCTCTGGCGCTCGTCCTCGCTGTCGTACCAGTGGGGGGCGGTGATGTCGATGCCGTCGATCTCGGGCCGCTCCCAGCTTGTCGACAACGGCTTGCCGTATGGATCGATCGACTTGAGGTAATCGATCATGATGCGGTACCATGCGTCACTGGCCTTCTGCTCGTTCAGCAACTGCCACAAGTCCACATACGCGCCCCAGCGGTCCACGCTGTACTTGATGATTCGCTTGGCCTTGGCCATGCATTCGGCGTTGTCGGGCTCCTCGTTGCACGCCTTGGCGAAGCCGAAGATGCCGTAGAAGATGCGCATGTCATACTTGCGCACCATTTCGAACATCTCATCGATCATACGGGCTTCTTCCCAGCGGATGTGGTTCAGCCCCCGCTGCGACGAGTCGGCAGCCTCGGTGAACAGGTGCAACGAGCAGTTGTTGGGCGAGAACCGGTACAGGTTGATCCCCGCCCGGCTGTGGCGGCCATAGTGCACGTCGAAGTTCTGTGGATTCATCGACGGGCCGCGAACGAACATCGCGCCGGGTGGCAGCTTGGGGCGCTTGCCCTCCGGGTCGAGCCGGTACGGTCCTTCCATCGCACTGGAATCCATGACCGAGCCGTTGTGGTTGCCGTCGCCAATACAGTCCTGAAAACCGATCGGGAAGTAGGCGCTGCCGTCTTCGAAGACCCATCGATGCGGATTCCTCGGATGCTGCCGCACCCAGCCCTTCTGATGCACCCGCCCTTTGACGACCTCAAACGCGCCCTTCCCCTTTGCCGATTCACCCGATGGGTTGCGAAACACATACTCGTACCGCCAGCTTCCCAGCTCGTTCGGTGCATAGCGGGCCCGCCAGAGGTCGGCCGGCTCGCAAGGCCAGACCGCAGACTGACGCTTACGCCCCTGCCCGTCGGTCCACTCGCGCGTGGTTGGATGCTGCGGCTTGCTCGAGCCGTAGAAGAACCCGCCCACCGTGTACCGTTTGCCGCTCCGCGCGGTGAATACCACGTCGATCGACACATCCCACGTCGGGTCGCGGTACTCGCCTGAATGCTGGAACGTCAGCTCGAACACCTGATACGGCATCAGCCTCTTGGTGTTTTGGCTGACTGTAACCTCCAGGCCGCGCGCGGGCGTCGCCACGAACGTCGCACAACACGCCAGCGCCGGCAACCACACAAGCGGGCGCCGAGCGTCCAATCTCCCAGCTCGGTGCGTCATCTTCGTTCGCTCCTTACACCGACGAGGAAATCAGAACCGGCGGGCGTTGCACAGACCTCAGTTCAATGCGCCACGATCACCGGCGTCCGTCCAACCAAAGTTGCAGTCGATCGCCGTCAGACCGCGACGCGCTTCAGGCTCTCTTCGAGCAGCCGCAGATTCTCGGCCATCCCGTTGGGATGCTGCTTTGTGTAGATGCCCACGCATACCGCATCCTGCGGCCGCAGGTGCCTCGCCACGAACTCGAAAGCTTCCTTGGGATCGTTCCGGCCGGCGGCCATTACCTTGTAATGAACGACGGGCTTGCTCAACTGCTGAATGAGCCGGGCCATGATCTCGCGGTCTTCGGCCAGGAACCACTCCTTCATCCCCGAGATGTGCTCGGCGTGCTGGTCACGGTGCGCCGAGTTGTAGTAGGAGCAAAGGTAGTAGTCCACGTCGAGATGCTCCTCGGCCCATTCGAACAGGCGGGGGTTGTGTCCCGCGATACCCGCCGGGATCCCCGCGTCGCGAATCCTAGCGATCGCTGCGGGGACCTCATCCAGTTGGGCGTTGGCGAAAAGATGATCCATCAACCCGCCGTGGATGTGACACGCGCTGGCGTTGCCCGCGATGGCGTTGTCTACCCCGCGCTCGATGCTTCCCACCTCCGGACACGTCTGGGCGAGCCACAGCAGCTTTCCGCCCTCGTCCCAGTACTCCATCATGTACCGCATGACGTGATGGTCGGCGCGGCTGAGGTGAGCGTTAAGGCCAAGCTGTTCGGCCTGTCGCAGCGTCGCCTTGATCCGCTCGACCGTGTAGTAATGCTTCATCTCCTCGTCGAGCTGGGGGCTCTGATGAGAGAACCCGCTGAACGGATTGCCGCCGATGATCAGACGCGTAACGGACAAATCACCGAGCTTCACGCTATCGATCGCCATGGATCAACCCTCCCGCCGCGACGGGCGATGCACCGGTACTGGAAATGTCTCGCCCGGCACGACCCAAGATCAGTCTACCATAATAACTCAGTCGCGGGCCGGGACAAACAAGCGGCCGGCTCGCCGGGTGCCACTGGTCCCGGCGCGCCGGGATCCGCCAGTGCGCCGCGGACTCGGGTCCCGCTATACCGCCGGGGTGCCACTGGCGGCTCGTCCGCCAGTGCTCTTCCGAGCAAAGCCTCCACCCCCGCGCGCTCCACTGGTGCAAGACCAAGCGGCGGGCCCCCGCTCGTTGGCGGTTCTGCCCTATGGTGTGCGAAGAAAGCCTACCGTGGAATCGAGGATCCGATCGCGCAAGGAGCCCGAGTCCTGCTCGTCGTGTTGACGTCGGAGGTCTTCCAGGTTGGCCTGACAGAACTGACAGCCCAGCCGCTCGAGGTGGAACCCCACATAGTCGTGCCACCGCTCGTCGAGCGTTCCCAGCCAGTACGCCCCGATCGTGCTCCGCTTGGGGCAACTGAGCCGCTGCTGCTGCCAGATGTCGCTGAGGATCGTGTCGGCGTGATCGGGCGAATGCCACACCGAGGCGTCGGACCCGCCCGTAGCAGCCTGACTATCGGTATGCTTAGACTGAACCGTTCCTCGGAGGCGCTTCAGGCAGCGGTGCTTGATCAGCGCCACGTGCTTTTCGCGTAGTCCGAGGATCTTGGCCACGTCCTTGTTGCGTAACTGGCAGTAGAACAGCAGCTCCACGATCTGAAGATCGCGAAACTTCAGCCCCTGTTTGAAATCGTCGATCAGCGCCCGCAGTGCACCCGACAGCAACACGCGTTCGAGATCGACCTGCTCGGCGCGCCGCGCATGCCAGCTCGCCGTCGGATCGGCAGCGGGAATCTGTTCATCTGCACCCGGTCCCTCGTCGTCGCGCGAGTCCATCACATCCTGAAGCAGGCATACGTGGCTCCGCTTGCCGCGGAACCAACTGGCGATCTTGCGGCGGAGGATGAGAAACAGGTAGGTCTCCAGGCTGGCCTCCTCGCGGAAATCGGCCAGACCCTTCAAGAAACTCACAAACGTCTCCTGCACCAGATCGTCGGCCTCGGCCGACCGATCGGTCTTGGCGCGCGCAAAGGCGAGCAGTCGGCCCTGGTAGCGACCGACCAACTGCGACCATCCCTCGGACTCGCCCTGCCGGATCTGATCGAGCAGATACCGGTCCGCGTGCGATAGCTCACTCATCAGCGACTTTTGCGGCCTCTAGATTCTCCCGAAAGACTCACCAGAACGTCAGCGCAAACAGCACGGCCGCCACCGCAATCACGACGGCCGCGCCCCGCAGCGCCCAGACATAGTATCCCTTCGTAGCGAAGTTAAGAAACAGATACATCACGCAGATAAGAGCAATCAGTCCTGCAATCGACAAAACCATACGTATCCACTCCGCCCGCTTCGATCCGGCTTGGGCGACGATATAGTCTCGCCGGGTTCCGAGCCGGTTGCTGGCCTCAACGCCCATCGACGCGATCCAGTCTGCGGAGGCGGGGATCAGAAGCGCCTCGCGCCAGACATCGCCGTAAGGCCGACGCACGCGCTGCACGAATCGGTCAGCGATCAATTCACCCGACCGAAGGACCGTCTCAATCTGCGCGTCCAGTACGTCGTCCGGGTATTCGGCGAACCCCTGTGCCCGGCGCGATGGTTGGCCCCGCAGGTAGTCACGGAGGTACGGCCGCAGCTTGGCCGCAGCGGTATGGAGCACTTGCTGATGGGCGTCATGCCGGCTGTCAGCCACCTTCGGCGAATACGCCACCAGCCACTCGCGATCAGGCTCATCCGACGCAAAGGCCGCAAAGTCGTCGACCCATCGCTTGTCCGCAAACGTCGCGGTAACACGGAAACGAGCCCGATCTGAGGCTATACGCGGCCCGCTGACCCAGGCTGCCACCTCGAGCCTGCCTGACTCCGGCGCGTCTGTAGTTCCTTGCGTGCTTGGCGTTGCCTGGTCGATCCTGACGGCTGCGTCGCAGTTTCCGTAGAGATTCCCAAAGTCGGAATCGCTACAGCGCACGATGAGCGGACCAAGCTCCTGTTGTCGCAGAGCGTCGATGAATGCGTCGAGAAGCTCCGTGGCGGCCGCGTCATCCACCACGCGAATCTGCTTCGGCTCACACGTCTTGCTGAAAACCTCGCCAAAACGTTCAGCCAGTCGCCACGCCAGGGCGCGGGCGGCCGCCCGCGCCGAAGGATGCACGTCTGCTTCGGCGAACGTGCGGTCCATCGCCTCAGACCACGACGTTGTCGCCTGGGCCATAGGAAGAACGAGAGGAAGAACGGGTTCTTCTGGCACCGGCGATAACACCCTGGCGCTCCGATGATGCGACGGCACGTATACCGCCTCCCTCGACAAGAAAAGCAAGAGCACAGCCAGCAGCAACATGATCAGCAAAACAACGCCGACGGCCCATCGAAAAGGCCGCCACTTCAGCAGCAGCCCCAGCACGACCACCATAATGATCGCCAGAACGCACAGGCCCACGAGCAACCCACCAAGGCCGTTCACCGTAACACCAGTAGTCATGCCTACCCACCTCCCTCGTTGCGTGGCGCGGGTGGGTCGTATCGAGACCGCCGCTCCGGCCAAGCGAGTAAGATCATGGCCAGCAGGAAAAGCAGAGGTGCATACAACAATACTCCCCCAAGCCTGTTCATGATCGACTCCAGCGCGAGCCCCGTCTGACCCTTATCCAACAGATGCACCACGGTGGGCCAAGCGATGCGCTCGAATTCCTCAGCGATGGGTGATAGCGACGCCAAGAGGCCGACGCCGCCCAGGACGGCCCGGATCATGTGCCAAGCTCCCACTCGGCGACGCGCAACAACCAGTACGGTAACCGCTGCAAACATCAGCAGGGCGGCAGCGCCCATAAGCAACTGCCCAAGCAAGTCCGGCCAGCCGGGATAACCGAACACGTCGCGTTCCAGCTCGCGGGCCAGGCTCGGATCGGGCAGGCCCGCGGCGATCATCGCCGGCACGCCCACCGCCGCAGCCAAACCCACCACAAAGGCCACCATCATCAGCAAGGCCCCGATTGCCGTCAGCGACGGACTGGTCAGCGACGGTGGGATCAACATCGTGGACTGTGATGCAGTCCGCGATGGCGCCGCGGCCTGCGCGTCGGCGCCTTCCGCATCCGGTGATGGCACGGGCGGTGTGGCTCCATCGCCGACCGCATCGCGCTCATCCACTCCTTGAGGACGCGCGCCCAACGACGCCAGCTCGTCGGGGCTGTACCAGATCAGCAGCGGTCGGCCGTGCTTGTCTTTGAAGCGCCCCATGGCGATCAGGATGATGTCCACCAACTGCCCCATGCCCAGCAACCCGAACGTCAGCAGCCAGAGAATGCCCGTGCCGATCTTGCCCACGTAGAAGCGGTGGAGTCCGCCCAGGGCCACAAGCCACCCGCAGGCCAGCAACATCGCCCACAGACGTCGATGCGGCGAGACGGCTCCGGACGGCGCGGCCGTACCAACCGACCACCCGCCGGGCCCAAAAACCGCGTGCACGGCTCGATTGGGTATGCAGGCGATCACCAGAAACAGCAGAATCGGAAATACGATGACGAAACTGGCTATAGCGGCCTCGTCGCCGTCCAGGCGCATGCACCCCAAGCACATGGCGGCCGCAAATGTGGTCTCCAGGCACGCCAGCATCAGGAGCGGCTTGAGCAGGCTGCTCCATGGGCTGCGGTAGGTACCCTGAAGTGCCTTGACCAGGAAGAACAGTGAAAACAGTAGCATCCCGACCGCGATGGAAACGACGCCCACGAACTCGTCATCATCCATCCGTTCGAAGGCGGCAAAGACACTCAACGAGACACCGATCGCAACCAGGACTATAAATACCAGCAGGCTGAGGAAGCGCAGCCCAGCTGGCACCCGACGGATCACGGGTGGACCGATGGGGCGCCTTTTTCGTGAAGGCTGCCACCCGATCGCCGACGCAGCCGTGGTTGCGGGACTCGCGGTCGGCGTCTGCGCAGTGCGGCGCGCGGGTGTCCCCGGCGGGCCGATCTGTCGCGGGCGGGCGCCGGGAGTAAACGCGCAGGCCACCTGCGTGGTCAACGAGATCCCCGCCAGGATACCTGCCGCCTGAAAAGGCAGGCCCTCAAACATGCTGGCAAACACGAATCCGAGCACGCCGGCCAGAATCGCATGTTTGAGCGACACCCGCTGAGGGCGCGTCGGGGCGGTGCACCCGCTCCAGTTCAGCACAAACAACGAGGCAAACACCGCGAAGTACGTCATCGCGATGAAGTCTTCGGATGCGAAGCTTGGGCTCGCCGAAACGAACAGCGCCGTGGGCACCAGACAGAAAACGCATGCCAGACCGCCAAACGCCAGACGAAGAATGACCCCCTTCTCGCGTTCGAGTCGGGGCACGAGGCGATGTCTCGCCAGGGCAAGGCCATACGATGCCCCCACGATCATCAGGAAAAAATAGATGGCCGCGAACGCCGGGTCGCTCCGCCAGGTGGTACCCCAGGGAGGCGGCAGCACCGCAGCCCCGAGCGCAAACACGACGGCTGTGATAAGCGAAAGCTTGCGACGCTGACGGCGAGACAGCACATCGTGCGCGAGGCCCTCAACGCCTTCGCGCTGGCCCTGCGGCGCTGCGGCCTTGACTCGGCCTACAGCCCTGTCCACTCGTCCACTCGCCCGCGTAGCGACAGCGACCACCCGCTCGCCTATCGCACTCAGCCGATCGCTCGCCTGGTCGACCCAGTTGCCAAACTCCTGCCAGATGTCGCCCCTGGCGGCGTCGCGCGAGTCGCCGTCGCCGTCGAACCCTCCCGGCGCGCCCACGGTCACCTTGCGCGCCGCCCGCTCGGCGACCATCGACAGACTCTCGGGCGCAAAGTGCGAAACACTCTGGCGAACGTGGTCGGCGCCGAAGACCGCTTCGACCATCTCCTGCACTGTCTGGTAGCGCTCGGCTGGGTCCTTGGCCAGCGCACGGCCAATCACCGCGGCGAACGGCTCTGGAATCTCCTCCAGCGAGGGCTCGGCCGCCAGGTGCTTCATCAGAATCTCGCCCGGGCTCGATCCGAAAAACGGCACCTGCCCGCTGAGCATCTCGTACAGCACCACCCCCAGGGCGTAGATGTCGATGCTGCGATCGTATCGCCCGGCGCCGATCTCCGGCGCCATGTAGTGCACCGTGCCCACCGTGACGGTCTGACCGCTTTGATGGCTCTGGCTGATGGCCTTGCTCAGGCCGTAATCGCCGATCTTGACGTACCCGTCCTCGTAGAACACGTTGCCCGGCTTGAGGTCGCGGTGAACGATGCCGCGGTCGTGCAGAAACGTCAGGCCCTTGCCAATCTCCCGAAGAAAAAAGGCGGCTTTCTGCTCGCCCAATCCAGCCGGCGACTCATCGAGCAACTGGCGAAGCGACGGACCGGCCACGTACTCCATGATCACGAACGGCCGATCTTCGTCGTTGTATTTGAGGTCGAAGATCGTGACCAAATGCGGGCTCTTGAGGTTCATGCACTGGCTGACGCCGCGCAGCTCGATCGTCTCGTAGCCCTGAATCGCCTTCAGGGCCACCTCCCGACCGCTGTCGCTCAGGGCGTAGTAGACCTCGCCGAACCCGCCGCGGCCGGCGGCACGCTGGATGGCATAACCGGCCAGCGGTCGGTCGCCGTGCTTGTATTGGAACCTCTTCATCCTCACCCGCCTGGCTATCACCCCGAGCCCGCGTTGGCTCCCCTCTTCTACGATGCCGGTGTAATCACCAGCGATACCGAGCCCACTCGAATATGGGCGTTGAGTGGTATCCCCATCCGAACGTCCATTGGCCGATCGTCGACCGTCACCGGATCGGCCGCGCGACAGAGCAAGCGACCCTCGCGGATATGAAGAATCGCCGGCTTGCTCAGTTGCTCGGCGCGAATGTGAGCGGACGACCCCGGTCCCAGAATTATCTCTCGGTCCAGAAGAATCACTTGCCGCGCGTCGCTTCGCGGCAAGCGCGTGCCCGACAGGCGCAGCACGGCTGAGGTACTGGCCGGGCTCGGCACGGAGAATTTCAGTCGACATCGTGGCGACAAGGCAATCTGGTCGCCACTTGTCAGCAGCTTCTTGGCGGTCGGCTTGTCGTTGACCCGCACGGGCTGCTCGGCGGTCAGGAAATAGTCCTCGTCGACCCGCTCGACGGTGGCCGCAGGCAGGCCCGGCTCGGCCATCAAAACAAGATCAATCGGGCGCGAAGAGCTGGCCGTCCCGATCGTGATCCGCCGCTGCCTGAACACCACGAAGCTGCCGACACCGTCCACCTGGACCGCGAACTTTGTCGGCAAGCTCGCGCCCAAGACGGCGCTCTCCGGCGATGGCGCCGGGGCAGAGGTGCCGATCAGCATGCCCTCGATATCCACACGTCCTTGCTGGTCATCCGCCCGAATGGTCATTAGCGGTGTCAGCGGTCCGCTCCGCAACTGCTCCAGACCTTTGCTCGCCCGTTCCGCACTTTCCAGAGCCGACCCCAACCACTCCGATCTCGGGAACATCGACGCCAGTTGCCGAAGAATCTCACTTGTCCGGCGCAACTCGCCTCGGTGCGTCAGACTCGCCGCCTGGCGGCACTGCTGGATGACCCACGTCAGTTCCTGCGCCTCCACATGATCGCCGGCCAACGGCGTCAGGTGCTCCATGAGCGATGCAGCCAGCATCAGCCGTCCCTGCTCGATCGCTGTCTTTACCTGCTGGATCACCGCACGCGTCGCTTGCGCGCTCAGATCCGTCACCCTCTCGCCTGTCGCGTGCTGCCGTTTGGCCTCCAGCAGTTCTGCAATGGCGTCGGCCCAATTTTCGCTCGCCAGTGCCTTCTCGGCCCGCAGCAAAGCGGCCTCGGCCGCCGCCCGTCGCGTATGGACCTCTCCCAGAAGGCGTTCGGTCTGGCTGCCGTTACTCGGCAGATGCTCGAGCAGTCCTTCGGCCAGCGACAGGCGACCTTCGTCAACACGTCTGCGCGCCGCCTCGACCGTTTGGGCGTGTTGTTGCTTCTTACGGTCCTTTGCCATCATGGCCTCGACAGCGGCCGCTCGCAGGTCGGCAATCTCCTGCGTGTTGCCGCCGAGGATGCCCGCCTTGCCGCAGTCGGCAATGGCCTCCTGTAGCCGTCCAGCCGACAGGTGCTGCCGACCTCGCTCAACCAGGGCCGCCACGAGTCGCCCTATCAATCGCTGCCCGTTTCGATGGGCTCGCACGTCCTGGGCGCGGGCCAGTTCGTACGCTTCGTCCAGACGTCCACCCGCCAAGGCGGTCTCAGCTTGTCGGATTCGCAGACTCAGCACCGACCTGGTCCCCAGTGCCCTAACTCAAGCACCAGTATACACTTTTTGTCCATCTTCCGTGACGGAGGCATCGACCGCCCGTCCATTCCGCGTGGCCGCCTCGACTGCGCTGCCGCCAACAGGACCGCTGACTGCCCGGCGCTCGCCGGCCACACCGTCGGTGAGATGATTGGCCAACGCACCCAGCAGGATTCGCCGCAGTTCAGCCAGCTCGGTATTCGATAACCGGCCTAACTGCTGCTCGGTGAGATGGTCGCTGGCGATCAGCCGTCGTAGCTCGCGCTCGGTCATGGGTGACGGTCCGTTCGTGTTCGGTTCGCGCGCCAATCAGTCTTCGCGATCGGCCTGACAGAGCGCCGGTGGAACTTTCGACTCGCCTGCTGCACGTTCGTCGCCCTTGGCAAGATATTCGTCGACCTGCGCCAGCAGGTCTGTTTCATCAATGGCGTCGACCGGAATCGGTTCGACGAAACGCGTCTCATGCGCCAAAACGCGCTCGGCCACGTCCAGGCGTTTCTTGATCTGGCGAATGAGCTTCTCGGTCTGCGCGAGTTTGCTGTTGTCCACCTCGATGCGCGACCCGACCGAAGCCGCCTTCACCAGCAGAAACTGACTCGCCAACCCTTCGATCTGGCCTTCCAGTTGCACTTTGCGCGACCGGGTCCGGTCCAACATCTGCATGGCGGCGTGAAGTGACTTCTCACGAGCATCCAACAGGCGATGTTTGCTCGCCAGCACCAGCTCAGCCTCCTTGTGGCGGTCGAACCGGCCGGCCAAATCCTCCTTGAGCTGCTGGCGTGTGTACCCATAGCCACCCAGCGTGTAGCTCACTCGTTGCGCAGCCAGCAGGTCGCGGACCTTCGAGATTCTCGTCCGCTGCTCATCCAGCGCCCGCTGGCTCTGGTGGATGTCCGCCGTCAGCGCAGCCACCTCTACCTCCTCCTGGGCGATCAGGCGGATGTTGGCCTGCATCTCCGGGATGATGTCCTCCAACAGGTCGCGAGCCCGCCGCAGCTCGAATTCAATGGGCACCGCGTCCTTCACCGCCGTCCGCACCGACCGAGCCGAGCTGGTCACGTAGCTGACCACGTCCCTGCCGAACAGCACTCCACCCACCAGGCACGCCCCCGCCGCAGAAAGTGCACCGATCTTGATCCATCTCAGAATCATCGTAAGCCTCCGTTCTATAAAGGGTTAGGGCCGCAATGTCCCAATACTCCCGTCTCGACCACACTGCGGTTGTCGCACTTGGCTGCCCTCTATTTCACGATGATGGGAAGAAACTGCCCGGCAGGCGGAGACTCTGACTACGGCCCCGTCACCCAGCCACTTCGGTGAGCGATCCCCAACCGTCCGCGCCAGGGTGGGCCATGCCGACCAGTGCTGCCCTTGCCCCCGGCGTCTAGACGACGTCTTGGGCGCCCAGGCGAGCAGACCTTATCCTTTCACTTGAGGAATCTTCGCTCTGGAGCGACTGAGTTTGGGCGGGCCATAACCATGAGCAAACTGAAGTCACATCCCATCGATCCATCGTTCTTCGACGCCCGCGATCGCACGCTGTTTACGTGGCTGGGCGGGGCGGGCATCCTGATCAACAGCCGCGGCACGATCGCGTTGATCGACCCGTTGATCAGCCTCATCCAGCACGACGATGAGCCCCTGGCCGAGACCGGGCACCGTCTGCTGATCGACCTGCCGATCCTCGCCGAGCAGGTGCCCAGACTCGACGCCGTTCTCTACACCCACGCGGACAACGACCATTTCGCCGAGCCGACCGCGCGAACGCTCAACGATCGCCTCCGCCCCGTCTTTGTCGCACCGCCGCCTGTCCTTAAGCCCCTCGAGCAGATCAGCGTCGAGCAGCGCCGCACGCGCCTCGCGGCAGAGAACGCCCGGTGGATGATCGGGTCGCTGTCCATCACCGTAACGCCCGCCATGCACGACTGGCAGCCGACCGATCCCTGGAAGCGCGCCGACTGCTGCGGCTTTCTCGTCACCACGCCCGACGGGGTCATCTGGCACCCGGGTGACACGAGGCTGATCGACGAGCTGCGCAAGGTGACCGGCGTGGACGTGCTGTTCTTCGATGTCGCCCGGGTCAAAACGCACCTGGGGCCGACCGGCTCGGCCCAGCTCGCCCGAACATGCGGCGCGACCGACCTAGTGGCCTACCATTACGGCACCTACGACGTACCGCCCGGCGGTCCGTTCGGCTGCGATCCGGACGATTGTCTGAGCTACCTCGAAGGCGTCGACGCCCGCTTCCATCGGCCCGATCCCGGTCGGGTGTTTCATCTGCCTGTCGGGCCCCAGCAAGAGAACGGGCCAGGCAAACGGTAGCGGTCCACAGAAAGTCAGGCGTTATCGCCGTCGGTCGCAAGCGCTGCAACTTGGTTGCAGTGCCTGTATCCTGTGCGGGTACGTCCCATCACGCTTCGCGGAGCGGCGGCTGCGCATGGCAGAACCACACCGACGAACACGGCGACACGCAACCGGTGAGCCGGAAAAGGCAAAGCAGCCGGCGCGGCGTCGTGCGGATATATATGTCCTCATTGCGGTCCTGCTGGCAGCCGTGTTGCTAAGGGCGTTGTATCTCCGCGAGGCGGTGGCTGATCCGCGCTTCGAGCATCCCGGCATCGACGCAGCCTACCACGATCACTGGGCGACGGGTCTGGCCACGGGCGACTGGCGCGTGCCCACGCCATACGCCGATCCGATGATCCGCCAGACGGCCTACCTGCGACCGCCCGGGTACCCATACTTCCTCGCAGGCATCTATACGCTGTTCGGGCCCCACCACCTGGCTGCGGCCATCGTGCAGATGGTCATCGGCGTGGGCAACTGCGCGTTGATGTTCCTCTTCGCCCGGCGAGGGTTCGGCCGAGCGACGGCTGTGGTCGCGGCGGCGCTGATGGCTGTGCACTGGACGTTCGTCTACTTCGAACCGGTGCTGCTGGCGCCCACGCTGTTGATCACACTCACCATACTGCTGCTGTACGTCCTCGCTCTGTGGGCCGAGAAGGTCACCGTCTGGCGAGCTCTGGCGGCGGGTCTGCTGCTGGGATGCGCCGCCCTCGTTCGCCCCAACGTGCTGCTGTTCGCGCCGGTGGTCGTGGTGTGGGCCGTGTGGGCCGTCGCGCACCGGCAGGGCTGGCGGCCATTTGCCCTGGCGACAGGCGCGTTGGCGGCCGGATCGGTTGCAGCCATCGCACCGGCGACGATACGCAATGCAGTCGTGGCAAGGGATTTCGTGCCCATCTCCTCAAATTTGGGCATCAACCTGTACATAGGCAACAGTGAAGTTGCCGACGGCTACGTCGTCGACGACCTGCCGGGCCTCGGCCGCTTCGCTACGTGCTTCGACTACCGCTCGGTCGTACGCAGCGTCCAGCAGCAAGCAGGCCGACCGCTGAGCGATTCTGAGGTGTCTCGCTACTTAGCCGCCAAAGCCACCGATTACATCAAGACCCATCCCTGGCAGACACTACGCCTGATCGGCAAGAGGGCGTTTCTGTTCTGGGGACCACGCGAGATCGCCCACAACCAGACCCCGCATTTCGATCGGATGCATTCGACGGCGCTGCGCCTGGTGCCGACGAACTTCCCATCGCTTCTGTCCCTGGCACTGGTCGGCGCAGGTCTGACGTTCTGGCAATGTCGCACCCGCAGCCGGCGACAGGATGAAAAGACGCCCTCCGAGGCGCAATGGTCGGTGTTGGTCCTGCCTGTGCTTTTCGTGCTGACGTGGTTCGTTTCGTTCCTGCCGTTCTTCGTGGCGGCCCGCTACCGCGTCCCGATCCAACCGTGGCTGGCGCTGTTCGCCGCCTGCGGACTCGTGACGGTCGCCAGGCTTTTTGCCGCCCGACGTTGGCGGATGGCGGGCGCCTGCATCGGAGTCTGTGCGGGGTTGTATCTGCTGGCGAATGTCAACTTCGGCGGATATGTCGCCGACGAGGCCAACCCTCACCATCAACGCGCCGTGGCGTACCAACTCGGCGGTCAGTTGGACAAGGCCATCGATGCTTATCGTCGCGTGCTCCAGTTGCGGCCAGACCATGACGAGGCACACGCCAATCTCGGGGTGCTGTTGGCGGCCCGTGGACAGCTCGATCAGGCCCTTGCTCACTACAACGAATCGCTGCGCGTCCGCGGCGACCGGGCCGAGGTGCACAGCAATCTGGCCATTCTCCTGGCACAGAAAGGGCAAATCCCACAGGCCGTCGAGCATCTCCGCCAGGCCCTGCAACTCAAGCCCGACTATCCCGAGGCCCACAACAACCTGGCCAGTCTGCTGATCGGGATGGGGCAGTTTGCTCAGGCCGCCGAACACCTTCGCGAGGCTCTTAACATCGATTCTGCCCAGCCGGCGGCTCTGGAAAGCCTGGCTTGGCTCTACGCAACATGTCCGCAGGACACCCTGCGCAACGGACCCGAGGCTGTACGACTGGCGCAACATTTGTGTCAGCTCACCGACAACGATCCCAGCGCGCTCGACACCCTCGCCGCTGCCTACGCCGAGACGGGTCAGTTCGCCCAGGCCGTCGCCGCTGCTCAGCAGGCTGTGTCGGCAGCCACGCAACGCGGGCAGTCGGAGCTGGCACCGGCGTTTGAAGCCCGTCGCCGCCTCTACCGCGCGGGGCAACCGTTCCGCGAGCCGAGCCCTTCAACACGGTGAACGGGTACATCAGCCAGCCGCTCGCACAATGCTGACAGCGGGCCGAATCTCGCGTTCGATGAAGATATGGTTTTATCCGCTTCCGGATTTCGGGAGGAAGGCTGCGCTAAGGCTCTGTCTGAGTTGACTCTGTCGCCGTGGCTGCGGCGCGTTGGCTGTCCACATCGTCGGCGTAGGCGCCGGCGGCCGCACGCAGGTCGCTCCACGCCTGACGCAGACGAATACGTGCCCGTGCCAGGTCGACCTCGGTTTGCACGAGATCGCGCTGCGCTTCGTTGAGTCGCACCAAAGACAACTTACCCGCGCGGTATTCGGTCTCGACGAGGCGCCGATTCTCTCTGGCCGAGCCGAGGTTCGCGCGTTGCAGTTTGACCTGCTCCTGCGCATCGACCACATCCACAACGGCCTGTCGCACGTCGGCCGCCACCTCAAGCCGCTTGCCCTCCAGGCCCGCATGGGCTTCCCACCAGTCCGCTCGAGCCCGACGAAGCTGCGACGTGCGGAACCCCCCGGTGAACAGTTGCCAGCGCACCTCCAGGGCGACGGCGGAGGCCTGATCACGCTCCTCGTAGCGCAGGTTCGAAGACCTCTCGAGACCCCACGACCCCTGGAGCGAGACCTGCGGGCTGAACTGCCCTTTGGCCAGATTCACGTTTTCCGACCGCGCTTCCAGGATGTAACGGGCCTGGGCGAGGTCGGGACGCAAGCGCATGCCGCGATCGATCCACTCGTCAGCGTCCGGCGGCTCCAACGGCGCCTCGCCGTCGTCTTCAAGCTCGGCCAATTGCACGTTGTCCGGCAAGCGGGCCCCGGGAAGCGCCATCAGTTCGGCCAGCACCACGCGCCCGGTCTCGCGAAGACCGCGGGCCGCCACCACATTCACCTGGGCGGCGCGGACACGCACCTCGAAGTTCAACACGTCGGCCCGGCTCATCCGGCCGGCTTCGAAGTTGCGCTGAGCGTGGGTGAGTTGCTCGGCACTGAACTGTTCGTCGGCCTGGGCGATGCGAATCTGCTCGCGTCCGAGCTGCGCCTGGTGATACGCCACGTCAATCGCCCGAACGAGCAGCCGCTCCACCTCGGCCACGCCCATGGCCGAGGCATGATACGCGCGCTTGGCGCCCAGCAGGCGCGCCTCGCGCACGAAACCATCGAAAAGCAACCATGTCGCCGTCAAGCTCGTGCTGTGGTCGCTGAAGGAGTTCTGGTTGCCTACCGAAAGCGTCTGGCGCGAGCGCATCTGTTCGACCACGGTGCCGACAATGTCGATCAACGTCGGGTTTTCTGGTATGACCAGCCCCGACTGATCGGGTAGCACCGAGCTGTAGAAGCGAGACAGCCGATTCGACGTCTGAAGGGTCCGCGTCGAGTTGTGAAACGCTGCCACCTGAGGAAAGTAAAACGACCTGGCCTCACCGATCCGGGCCAGCGACGCCTCAAGCCGCGCCCGCGCCGCATGAACGTCCGGATTAGCCTCCAACGCGATCCGCCGTGCATCGGGCAGCCCCAGTACACCCACCGGTAGGGACGAGCCCGACTCCTCACCAGAGGCCGGCGGATCGATCACGACCATCCGTGCACGATCCTCAGCCGGCAGCTTCGCTATGGCGTCCCGCTGCCGCGCGATCATCGAGTCGATTGAATTATGCGGGGCCGAACACGCAAGCGGCACGATCGCCAAAGCGATCAGCCCCAAATACTTGTACATCAAAAACTCCCTCGCCGACCCACGTCCTCGTCCACAACCCCCACAAGACTATCACGCTTAAGACGAATGGTGAAGCGCCTCAGATCTGTCCACCGCCCGGCCCGGCCCCATCCGGATAAGACGCATGGCCAACCGTTTCGCGTCGCCCGCCACCAGGTACAGCACCGGCACCACGATCAGCGTCAGCACCGTCGCAAAGGCCAGACCGAACGTGAGCGAGACGGCCATCGGTTTCAGCGATTGCGCCTGGGTGCTGCGCTCCAGCAGCAGCGGAGCCAGCCCCGCAACCGTCGTGACCGTCGTAAGGACCACAGCGCGAAATCGCATGGCGCCCGCGTCGAGAATTGCTTCGGTGATCGGTTGGCCCGCAACCACGTTCCTGTTGATCTGGTCGAGCAGGACGAGCGAATCATTAACCACCACACCGGCGAGCGCCGCCAGACCGAACACACTCATGATGGTCAGATCGTGCCCTGTGACGGCGTGACCCATCGCCGCCCCGACGAAGCCCAGCGGGATAACCGCCATAATGATCAGCGGTTGGCCGTAGGAGCCCAACATGGCTGCAAGCACGGCGTAAATGGCGATCAGAGCAACCGCCAGACCGCCAAAGAGACTGCGCAGCGACTCGACCATCTGTCCGTGCTGGCCCTCTATGCGGTAGTCGATGCCAGGATAACGAGCCAGGATGCGCGGCAGCGGGCCGGCGCGAAACTCCGCCAGAATCCGCTCGGCGTTGGCGAGTCGCTCATCCACGTCAGCCATGATCCGCACCCGACGGCGGCCCTCCTGGCGCTGAATCGAACCGTAGCCGCGCTCCACCGTGCAGTCGGCAAGCTCCCGGAATGGCAGCTCCCGGCCGTCGGGCGCCCGGACGCGCAGCGTCTCGATGTCGCCGATGCTCATTCGCTGACGTTCCGGATAGCGCACCTGCACGCGGACTTCATCACGCCCACGTCGGACACGGACGGCCTCGCCACCGTAAAAGCCGCTCCGCAGTTGCCGCGCCACATCCTCCAACGTCACTCCGAGCGTCCGGGCCAGCGGTTTCAGTCGCACGCGAACCTCGCGCTTCCCCGGACGCAGGTCGTGCTCGACCCCCGATACACCGGCGTATCCGCCCAACGCCGCCGCCACATCGTCCGCCGCGGCGCTGAGCGCATCCAGGTCGTCGCCCAGCAGGCGAAGCTCCAACGGTTTGTCGGTCGGGCCTTGCTGCACACGATCCAGCGTCAACGCGCTCGCTCCCTGGATGGTCCCAATCTGCTCGGACCAGGCGGCTATGACCTGTTTGCAGTCCGCCCCGCGCTGCTCGGCGGGAAGCAGTTCGACGATCAACTCGCCAAGATGACTGCCGTGCTCGTCGACCCAGCCGGAGCGCTGCCCCACGATGGCAAAGGTGTTCGCCACCAGATCGCCCGAGCCTCGATGAGCCAGTACGTCCGGTCGATTCAGCCGCAGCGCGGCCGCTTCGAGCTGACCCACCGCTGCCTCGGTCCGCTCGGCTGTAACGCCCTGCGGAAATCGAATGCGCGCACGTAGCGTGTCACTGTCCATCTCAGGCAGCAACGTGAACGGAACGCGGTCGCCCGCGACCAGCCCGATCACCACCAGCAGTACCCCAGCGCACGCAGCCAGCGTAAGGCCCCGCGCACTCAGCGCCGCCTTCAGGCTCGGCCGATACGCCCGATCGATGACGCGGTCCACAAACCCATCCACCCACACCTGCACCGCCTTGGCCCGGCGCGTCAACCGCCCGTCACCGCCGTTGCCATGCAGGCAGTGCTGCAGATGCGAGGGAAGCACGCAGAACACCTCGATCGACGAGAACACGATCGCCGCAATCACCACCACCGGCAGCACGGCGATGAACTTGCCCATGATGCCCACGACGAATAACAGCGGCAAAAAGGCGATCACCGTCGTCAGCGACGACGCGAGCACCGGAAGCGCCACGTGGCTGGCGCCGTCGATCGCAGCCAGCGCGGGCTCGTCCCCAGCGCGAACGCGGTGACGGAAACCGTCCGACACGACAATCGCGTCATCAACCACGATGCCGGTGACCATGATCAAACCGAACAGCGTGATCATGTTCAGCGTCTCGCCCGTCACGTGCATGACAATCAACGCGCCTGCAAACGACACCGGAATGCCCACCGCCACGTACAGCGACACCCGAAAGTCCAGAAACAGAGTCAGCACCACGACCACCAGCACCATGCCCAGCACCGCGTTGCCCAACAGCATGTCGATTCGGGCGTCCACCTGGCGCGAACTGTCGGCCCACGCGACGATATGAAGCGGTGCCGGCAACTCGGGCCTCTTGGCCGCCACATACTCGCGAACGGCCGCTGCAATCGTGCTGGTATCCTGGTCCGCCGTCTTGAACACCTCGAGCACGGCGGCAGGCTTGCCGTCAAAACGCGCCAACTTGTAATCGTCCTCGAAGCCGTCGGCGATGGTGGCGATCTGCCCCAGCCGGATCAGCGTGCCGTCCGGGTGGGCGATCACCACCAAATCCTCGAACTGCTGGCCCGTATAGCGCTGACCGGTCGTCTGCAACAAGAGTTCTTCGCGCCGCGTTTTCAGCGAGCCGGCCGCCAGATCCAGGCAATTCTTGGCCACCACCCCAGCGACCTGCTCCATCGTCAGCCCGTACTGCGATAGCGCTTCCTGGGATACCTGGATCGAAATTTCGTAGTCGCGCACACCGCGCAGCTTGACCTGCGAAACCGCACCCAGGCCCAGAAGCTCGTCCTTGATCTCCTGGGCCCATTCCTTGATCGCACGCTCCGGCGCGTCACCGTAGATCGACACGTTGATCACCTGCGCCCGCGCGATCACCTCACGGACTACCGGCGCCTCGGCTTCCGGCGGAAAGGTGTCGATCCGATCCGCACGATCTTTCACATCCAGCAACGCCAGGCGCGGATCGGCCACATCGGAGCGAAGCTCGACGATCACCAGCGCCGCATTCTCCTCGGCGCGCGACCACACCTTGCGCACGCCGGGCACGCCCTCGAGCGCCTGCTCGATCTTGACGCACGCCCCCTCTTCCACCTGCTCGGGACTGGCACCGGGATAGGCAACTTCAACGGCGATCCGGTCGAGGGAGAACTCCGGGTACGTCTCCCTGACCAAAGCCGTCCCCGCCAGCACCCCGCCGGCGAGGATGCAAATCATCAGCACATTCGCGTAAACCGGATTGCGTACGCCTGCGGCAATCAGCCCCCGCAGCCAGGACATGTCATCTGACCCCGCCGAGCACCGCATACGACAGGCCCGCGGGACGCGTCCTCTCGCCCACCGCCTGTTCCCCCATCACCATCACAGACAACGGCGCGCGTTCACCTTGCGGTGCGGCGGCCGTCATCACCTCACCGACAGCCAGGCGCATCCCCTCGACCGCCCGCGGCAACGGCGAGACGACCACCCGATCCCCGGGCTTCAGTTCACACGCCGAGCCGACACCGTCGGCCTCACTGGAATCCACCCCGCCCCCGTACGCGACAAGCACCTGCTCGCCGACCCGGCGGAGCGTCGGCACGTGCTTCACAACCAGATGACCATACCGTGCATCGTCCGCCTCGGGCTCGAACACGTACACCGTCTCGCGGTCGTGAATGGCGTGCCACGGTACGACCAAGGCATCCTCCAAAGGCTCGGTGGGCAGTTCGGCCCGACAGAACATACCCGTCGACAGCGGCGGGTGTGAGTGACCCTTGTCCGTCTCCACCTTCAGCGCCACGTCGCGAATCTCCACGATCACATGCGCGGTGCGCGTAACCTCGTCCAATCGCTCCAGCCGCGTGATCCGGCCCGTCCAGCTAAGCTCCTGACCAAATAGCGCCCACGTCACCCGCACCTGCGGTGACGACTCGAGCGGCTCACCGCCGGCGTCGGCGAACGCCTCCAGATCGGTCCAGCGAAGCTCGCGCGGGTCGATCACCACCGGCAGCTCCAGCGCCTCCAGATCGGTCAGCACCGCCATCTGGAGATGCGCCATCACAACCTGCGTATTCTGGGCCAACACCGAATCAACCCGGGCATCGAACGGGCAATAGATCCTCGTCTTCGCCACCCGCAAATTGGCCTCGTCCAACTGCGCCCGCTTGATGCGCAGCAGCTCTTGCGTCTCCTGAATGAGCAACGGAATCATCGCCAGCCGACTCTCGTAACCCAGCACCTCGTCGCACTGACGAAGATGACGGTCCAACTGGCTGTCGACCTCCAGCTCGGTGGCCGAGCCCTGGGCAAGCAGCCTGCGATCACGCTCCAGGCTCTGACGCGTCAACTCCTGCCGCTGCCGGGCCAGCTCGACGCGCTGCGACAGACTCTCCTGCTCCTGTTCGTGCTGTCTAAGTCCTACCCCCAAACGGGCGATCTCTGCCTCGATCTGCTTGACCTGCGATGCGTGCGGCCGCGGATCGATCTCGAACAGCAGCTCACCCCGGTGGATCACATTGCCCACCGCCAGATCTTCGTGGACCTTGACAAGCTGCCCGCTTACCTCGGGGATGATCTTGACCTGACGCTTTGGCCGCACCGTGCCGTAGCCAACGATCGGCGCGTCAAACACGTGCGACTCAACCGTGACCACCTCAACGCTGGGCACGTGGGTGCCCGCTTCTCGCCGCTCAGGGCGCGGTTTGGTCGCGACCAGCCAGACAGCCGTCAAGCCGCCCAGCGCCAAGACGCCCGCAGTAACCAATCCATTGATGACCAAACGTCGTCTAACGGCAGGTTGCGACATGATTACAGGAGTACCTCTCCCTTAGCGGGTAGGAACACCGTGGTGTCCAGACCCATTCGCAGTTCGCTGGGCCGCGCCATTCCGCTTCACCAGCTAACTCGCCCTCGGTCGGACTCGCGCCAAACCAGGATTATAACGTCCAGGTCACCAAGAACGCTATGCTCAGGCCCAGTCGGTTTCCAGCGGCAGAGGCGTGATGATGTCAACCGTACCAGGACGCTCCGACAGCGGTCCCTCTCCGACCCTCGCCATCGACCCAAGGTGCCCGCCCCATTCGCCCCCTCCATGCATATAGGCGCCGACCGACACGCCGAACCGCAAGACAGCCTTCCGACGTACACTGCGGCCTGTAACGCTATGCCACATAAGCTGCTGTAAACAAGTTGGTTACAGAGCACGTCGCGGGACGGCCTAAATGATGGCACCTTCTCTGATTGATCGCGAATGACCGGCTTCAGGACGGCGGACGCAGCCGTAACCGGCTGGCGGCAGTGCGAAGCTCCCTGCGAATCATGGCCTCCACCAAACCGCGGATTCGCACGAGCCTACCGGTCGCATCGACCCGTTCGAGATCGCGGCACGCAACCTTCAGGGCCGACACCAAGGCAGCTATGGTGTCCGGCATGGCCGCTGCCGCCTGGCGAGGTACGGTTGCGTCGATGATCTGGCGGTGCTCCGGACTCAAGTACTTCGGCAGAGGCACCGGCGAGAAACGATCCGGAATGGGTTCTCCCTGCCCCACCAGAACCTGCGCCAGCGCCACCCGCGAGCCCTCCAACAACGAGAGCGCATACGCTGAGTTCCCGCGTACGGCTTCAGCCAGGGCTTGGGCCAGGAACGACCAGCCAACGACCGCTCTGGAGATCCGGGTGTTCTCATCGGCCGGCTCCCGCGTCTCATGCTGGCGACGAGCCGCCGCGTGGAGGCCGACCAGGTTACATCCCCCATCAACCAGAACGGAGATGGGATAAGGGCCGACGTACGCGGCAGTCAGCCCTTCGGGTGTAACCACGTGCAGGTCGAGGTATAGCCCGTCGGCGAAATCGATCACCATCTCACTATCTTCGCGGTCTTCGGTGAAGCCGCGCCGTTTGGTGACATGCCATCCATCCAGGCACGACAGCGCCTCCTCCACTGAAGTGAAATAGTCGAACTGCTCGAATGCGATGCACCCTCGAAGGTCGATGTCCGAGAAGCGGTCGGCTGTCCCGGTGGCAAACGACCCTGTCAGCCAGAGAGCACGCACCTCGCGCGTGCGCTGGGCCCACGCTTGCATGATCGCCAGCACCTGCTCTGCCAGTTCTGTTTCCGTCACGGCTGCAAAGTCCTCTTTACTGGCTATGTGCGGCCGGCCTGTTCGGATCGGTAGCCCAAACAGTGTCTTCGCCAACGAGTGTTCCCTGGACGGCCATCTGAGCACTCTCGTTCTGCAGAACAGTAATGGTGAGGCTGGTCACGGGGAGTGGCCTCGCAAGGCCCGTGGCTGCCGCCATCATTGCCGGCAGATCAAACTCAGCCGGCGCCCAAGCAAGAGCCATTGCTGCGTCGCCTGCCCCGAGGTACCGAAGCTGCACATACGCCTGACCATCGCGGCGCCTGGCACATATATGTCTCACCTTGTCGCCGGCGATGCGGACCCACCGATTGCACACCTCCCACATGTGAGCCGAGCACCCCTGAACCCAGCCGACTCTCATCGGGAACAGTTCTACGACCCGCTCCGGCACACGAGCGGCGCGCTGCCAACCCGTCGGCAATCGGCTCCCGGATAGCGGCAGTGAGTACGTGGCAGTCCGTAGTTCGGGATGGAAACCGCATCGCTCGTAGAATCCCTCCGAACCTTCCTCAGCTATGGTGCCCACTCGGCCACAGGAAAGCTTGCGGGCCCTGGCCAGCCCGTGCTCGATCATGGCCCTGCCCACGCCGGACGTCCTGTGCTGCGGATGCACTTGGAGCATGCCGAGATACAACTGTCGTCCAAGAGGCTGCGGCTCGTTGCTCACGATCCACTCGGCGTGCCCGACCACTCGTCCGCTCGCAACGGCCACATCCCCATAGAAGGGCCTCAGGAGTCGGTGGTTTACCCACAACGCACACTCGACGGGGTCAGCCCATGGATCGTCAGAACCCTCGTGTATCTGGACGAGTTCCGGCACATCCTCCAGCCTGACGCGTCTGAGATGTAGTCGGTCCATGATCACAAGCACTCCCGAGTCGAAGCCAGATAGTGTTGTAGATCAGGCGCGGCTATCTGCCGTCGCCCGCGTCCGGTCTGTTCGGCTCGATGACCCAGACGTACTGTCCAGGGAGACCACGATGTTCATCCGGACCATACTCCCGTCCGTTGACGGCGTCACGACCGGTGGCGACGTGACGCCAGACACCGCGTGTCGATCCCGGCAGGCCTCATCCCCGAACTGCATTCTGGGCTATGGACGACGTGTTGAGTATGCCCTATCCGACACGTCACCGCAATGCCGACGTCATCACCGCCGGCGCAGCAGAGAGGGCCGGACAAACGGCAGTACGCACGATCACGAATTTCGCGGCGATCTGCTAAGGATTGCCGAACTCGGCCGCGAACAGGGCAAAGTCGGCCAGATCACCGATTGGCGTCGGCGGCCTCGACTACGTGCTAGGCGTGTATGACCGTCGGGTCGTCCCAGTTGCCTTCGTAGCCGTAGAGGATCTCGCCGCCTTGGTCAAACGCAACGGGGCCGGCCACCGCCGGCCCCGATTCAGTGCCTCCACGTCTGTGTGGGTGTCGGCCTTACGGCTTGGTGGGCGCACGGAGGCCCATGTTGCTCTTGACCACGCTGTAGTCGGCTGTGGTCACGCGGCCACTGCCGTTGAGGTCGTAACGGGCGTCGGTGTACTCGCCCATGTGCGCCTTGACCTCGGTGTAGTCTGCGGTGGTCACGCGGCTGCTGTTGTTGGCGTCGCCGGTAAGCGTGCAGACATCCAACGAGAACGCCTGTACCGCAAGCGCTGCAGCCGGCGTGATGTTATACCATGTTTCGTTGATCAGTTGCGTGCCCTGCTCGACGGCCTTCAGCGTCGCCCCGGCCGGATCGTTCGGATCGATCTGGTAGCTGAACGCGCTGCTGACGTCCGGTCCGCCGCCCATCTGGACGATCACCAGCGGATCGCCGCCCGGCAGCGTGATCGCGTCGGAGAACACCAGTTTGATCACGTTGTTTTGGGTTTTCGGCAGCGTACCGTCGGCCGGCGGCTCGCTGGACAGCAGCTCGGGCACCGCCGACACGTATTCGTCGGCCCCAACGTCCTTGGCCGAGCCGGCCGGTCGCGAATCAAAATCGTAGTCGTCGACCACGTCGTTTGGGTCGGGCAGCGGCTGGGCCTGATCGATCGCGCTCGTGGCCAACTCGGTCAGGTGAAGATCGCCGTTGTCGAAATCGGCAAACCACGCAGGGTGATCGCCGGCATTGGTGAGATTGCCCACCATGGTCAGGCTTGCCCCGTCGCGAGGATTGATCGGCGCATCGAGCAGGTTGTTATAGATCTGGGCGGTCGTGGTCGTGTACCGACCGTCGATTGCCGCCCACGGGTACAGGTCGTGCTGCACCGCGGTGTTGTTGTAGACCCTGGCGTTCTGGGCGCGATTGAGTGTGATCGCCACGTCGCCCGTCGTGGCGTCGGGACCGCGATAGAAGAAGTTGTTGCGGATGATCCCGTTGACGTGGTCGGGGTCGTCGCCGGCCGGGTTACCGAAGGCCACGCCGAAGTCGCACTCGATAAACTCGTTACGTTCGACGAGGGTATTCTGACAACCGTGCCACATCAGTATGGCCCCGCCGCTGAGCGAGGGCCCGCGCATCCGCAGGAAGGTGTTGTCGCGAATGATCCAGTTGTCCGACGTCAGGCAATCGATGCCGTGCATGTAGTCGTCGGGCCCGCGGTCGGTGAACTCGAACTGGCAATACTCCACGATGCCGTCGTCGATCGTTTGAATCTTCAGAAACTGCGTGCGGCAGTCGATCAGGCGCACGTTATAGAAATGCGGCGCGTGACAGCCGTTCATGATGTGAACCAGATGGTGGTAAACGTTTTTCAGCGTCATGTCGGCCAACAGGATGCCATCGATATTGGTGGTGAACTGGAAGATGTAGTCGGCCGCCCCACTGCCGTACATACCCGTGCCGACCAGCACCACGTCGTCACGATTGCCGGTGGCTCCGCGGAAGGCGATGTTCTGCTTCGGCCCCTGGATCCAGCGCGCGGCGGTGACCGAAGTCATGTCATACACGCCGGCGTTGATCATGATGGTCGTGTTCGACGCCAGGCTTCCGATGGCGGCTTGCAGTTCAGCCGGCGTCGAGACGTAGACCACGGTTCCCGAGGGCGGCGGCAGGGGCGGCGCCACCTTGGCCGCCACGGCCGACGCAGGCATCAACACGCCAAGCATCGCAAGCGCAGCAACAGCAAACCAGACATGGGTACGTCCGATCATGATCTTTACCCTCCTGTCACGACAAGTCCTGAGTTTGTGGCAAGCCCGACCGACAACCGGGCGGCTGCCCCTCCTGCAAACCGACGCGGGAGCAAAACAGCCCCGCCCCGGACTTCTAGACCCTCACCAGATATGATACTCGCAATCGGGACCCCTAGGCAACCCCATCCAGACGCCGGCCCATCCCTCGACCCGCTTGAAATAGGCGGCTCGGCGCGAACCGGCGGCAATTCCCCGTTGGCGCCACTCCGCACGGGCCCTATAATCCCGCTCCGCTCTGTTTGGGCCGTGTCAGGAGGTGACCATGTCCGCCCAGTTTCGCCCCGTGCGCTACGATCAGGTTGTCCAGATCCTCAAGCAGCTCAGCATCGACGCCTCTCACGCACTGCCGGACGATGTGCTGACAGCCATTCGCGACGCGCTTCAGCACGAGGAATCGCCGACGGCCAAGCATATACTGCAACTCATGCTCGACAACGCCGAAATCGCCTCGAAGGAAATGCTGCCCCTTTGCCAGGATACGGGCGTGTCGGTGGTGTTCGTCGAGCAGGGCCAGCGCGTGGTGCTCGAGCCCCCGGAAGACCGGCCCGATGCAACATTGATCGACGCGATCAACGAGGGCGTCCGCGCCGGGTATACCGAGGGCTACCTCCGCAAGAGCATGGTCGACGACCCGTCCGGCGAGCGAGTCAACACCCAGGACAACACCCCGACCATTGTGCACCACGAGTTCGTGCCGGGCGATCGCCTGAAGCTCACGCTCATGCCAAAGGGCGGCGGCTGCGAGAACAAGTCGCAACTGACCATGCTCAAGCCCATTCAGGGCGAAAAGGGCGTCAAGGATTTCGTCGTCTCGGTAGTGGAGAAGGCTGGCGCCGACGCGTGCCCGCCTTTTGTGGTGGGCGTGGGCATCGGCGGGAACTTCGAGAAGGCGGCGATGCTGAGCAAGAAGGCGCTGCTGCGCCGCCTCGATGAGCCACATCCCGACGCCAAGTACGCAGCGATGGAGAAGGAGCTCACCGAGCGAATCAACGACCTCGGCATCGGCCCCCAGGGGCTGGGAGGGCGCGTGACCACGCTTGGCGTGAAGATTGAAGCCCATCCGTGTCACATCGCCAGTCTGCCGGTGGCGGTGAACATCGAGTGTCATTCGCACCGGCACAAATCGGCCACCCTCTAACCGGTGGGCGACGAGAGGCGAAACGACGTTATGTATGTCTCACCACGCCAGCAGAACCGAGCCCTGCTCCTGGCCGTGCTTATCAGCAGCGGCTTCATTCTCCTCATGGGGCTGCTGATCGCCTGGGTGGGCCGAAGCTGGGACTCGCTGGTGATGATCCTGTTGCTGCTCGCGCTGTTTGGGGTGGTGCTGGGCGTGATCCTCGTTCGGCACTGGATGCGACGCCGGTGGCTGGTGCGCGAAGGCCGCGAATGGGCCGACGCCCTCGGCTCGAGCGAGTGGGACTGACACGGCCAAGCGCCGTGGGAGAATGGCTATGGTTGAACCGATTCGACTGACGGCTCCGACCGACGAAGCGACGATCCGAAAACTCCGCGCCGGAGATCATGTGCTGATCAACGGAACGATCCTCACGGGTCGCGACGCGGCGCACAAGCGACTGTGCGAGTTGATCGACGCCGGCAGGACAGATCAGTTACCCGTCAAGCTCGACGGACAGATCATCTACTTTGTCGGCCCGACACCCGCTCGACCGGGCAAGGTGATCGGCTCGGCCGGTCCGACCACGTCGAGCCGGATGGACTCGCTTTCGCCCAAACTGATCGCCCTGGGTCTGCGAGGCATGATCGGCAAGGGCTACCGCAGCGACGAGGTGCGCCAGGCCATGCAGCAGCACGGCTGCGTGCATTTGGCGGCACTCGGCGGGTTGGGGGCGCTGCTGGGCAAGGCCGTCAAGGGCGCGAAGGTGCTGGCCTACGAGGATCTGGGCACCGAGGCCATCCGTGAACTCAAGGTCGAGGATTTCCCCGCCATCGTCGCCTATGACAGCCACGGCGATAACGTCTACGAAGCGGGCGTAGCCGCGTACCGCAGGTAGGCGTTGGATAAGGTCGTCCGCTCAAGCGCTTGCCGAGACCTAAGGGGCGGGCGTCTGCTGCCGAGCGGGGCTCTTGCCGGCGGCGACGCGGGCCGCGGCGCTGCGATCGAATCGGTCTATTCCAGGAATGTCCATCTGCCCGTGCTGCGCAGCACAGTAAAGGACGTAACCACCGCTGAAGTTGCGCACATCGTAGCCCATCTGCTGAAGGATGCGGCAGGCGTAGTAACTGCGAACCCCAGTGAGGCAGTAAACGACTAAGGGGCGATCGCAGGGGAGATCGGCTATGTGGTCGCGCAGCTCGTCGACGTGGATGTGCACGGCACCCTCGATGCAGCCCCTTTGCACCTCGCCCAGCGTGCGGACGTCCAGCAAGGCAACGTCCTCCTCGGGCGTTGCGGGAAGCTGCTCGGCGTAGAAGGGCTTGACCTCGCCCCGCAGGATGTTGTCGGCTACATATCCGGCCATGTTGACCGGGTCCTTGGCCGAGCCGTACGGCGGCGCATAGGCCAACTCGATCTCCGTCAGATCCGAGACGGTCATCTTGGCGGCGATCGCCGTCGCGAGCACGTCGATGCGCTTGTCGACCCCGTCCACGCCAACAATCTGGCCGCCGAGAATCCTGCCCGTCTGCGGCGCAAATAGCAGCTTGATCACCAGCGGCGTCGCACCGGGGTAGTAGCCGGCATGAGAACTGGCGTGCGTGTAAGACTTGAGATGCTCAATCCCCGCATCCTTGAGCCGTTTCTCGTTCGCCCCGGTGTCGGCCACGGCCATGTCGAACACGCGGACGATGGCCGTGCCCTGCGTCCCACGATAGGCCACTTTTCGCCCGCACATGTTGTCGGCTGCGTCACGGCCCTGCCGATTGGCCGGACCAGCCAACGGAATCAACGCCGGCCGACCCGTTACGGTGTCGGTCACCTCGATCGCGTCGCCGATCGCGTAGATGTCTTCATCCGACGTTTGCAGATACTCATTCACCGCGATCCCGCCGATCGGTCCGATCGTCAGGTCGGCATCCCGGGCAAGCTTCACCTCGGGACGCACACCGATCGACAACACAACCAGATCGCACTCGATTCGCCGTCCGCCCGCCGTGCAGACGACCTGCCCGCCGTCAGGCCGCTCCTCGAAGCCGGCCACGGCGTCAGACAGAATCAGCTCAACCCCTTTGGCTCGAAGATGCTGGTGCACGAACTCGGCCATCTCGCGATCGAGCGCCAGCAGTACCTGGTCGGCCATCTCCACAACCGTCACGTCGAGGCCCAGGTGCCGCAGGCTCTCGGCCATCTCCAGGCCGATGAACCCACCACCGACCACAACCGCGGTTCGGGCACCGTCCTTACCCACAAACGAGCGGATCCGGTCGGCGTCCGGAAGATTGCGCAGCACGAAGATCCTCGAGCCCTTGATGCCCGGAAGATTCGGCTTGATCGGTGCCGCGCCGGGCGACAGCAGCAGCTTGTCGTACGACTGCCGATAGCGGCGGCCCGTTCGCATATCGCACACCTCAACAGCCCGGCCTTGGCGATCGATCGCCACCACTTGGCTGGAGGTACGAACATCCACCTCGAAGCGCGAGCGAAAGCCCTGCGGCGTCTGCACCAACAGCCGGCTACGCTTGGCGATCTCGCCGCCGACGTAATACGGCAACCCGCAACTGGCCAGCGAGACGTGCTCGCTGCGCTCGCACACGATGATCCGTGCCTTCTCATCCAGCCGCCGCAGCCGCGCCGCTGCCGACGCGCCACCAGCCACACCACCTACGATCACATATGTCTTCATCGAGTACTGCTCCGGAACTCCTGCGGGCGACATCCACCACAGCACCGGCCCAAACCGTCGCAACAGTATTGAGCCCGAGCCGTCCGACATCAAGCCCGCGGGGACACCGAATCGCCTGCCCGCCGGTCGGCCCGGACGTACCTCCGTCGACGCACCGCCCACGTCTCGCTACACTGTCCAAGCTACTATTGTAGGCCCGAAATCGAAAAACGGAAAAGCGGGGTGCCATACCATGGACGTCTACTTTGTCCGTCACGGTCATGCGGTCGATGCCACAGTCGACCCGGCCCGCCCGCTCAGCCGGCAAGGCCAAGACGAAGTCCAAGCGGTCGCGGCCCACCTAGCCCATCTTAAACGTGCTGCGACACCGCACCAGATCTCCGAGATCCTGCACAGCGGGAAAACACGAGCCGAGCAGACGGCCCAAATTCTCGGCCACGCACTGGCCGGGCATGCGTCGGTGGAAGTGTCGTCGGGACTGGCGCCCAACGACGACCCGCGCATCGTGGGCGAGCGCCTCAACGGCGCCCGCGACGAGAATCGTGCGATCATGCTCGTCGGTCATCTGCCGCACCTCGAGCGCCTGATCGGCCTGCTGCTGTGCGGCGACTCGAACGTCACGCCCGCCCGGCTCACCACCGCCGCGGTGGCCGCACTCTCATGGCACGAACGGAACGGCTGGGCGCTGGACTGGCTGCTCGCCGACGGTCTGCTGCCGGCCAAATCCGAGTGACGATGCATTCGGACGCCGTCTATTGGCGGTAACATGTTGTGGGTGTGGGCCCTGTTTGCGTCGCTCGGCTGCCACGGGGGCAATCGTACCCCCGGCATGGGATCGGAATATTGAACGCCCACACAGAGACCGAGGCGTCCGGACCGTGGTCGGATCCGAACGCCTCGCTATCCTCTCGTCGCTTCAGATGCCCGGCTTACGGCTTGACGGGAGCACGGTTACCCATGGAGGTCTTCACCACACTGTAGTCGGCCGTCGTCACGCGACCGCTGCCGTTGACGTCGTAACGGGCGTCCGTGTACTCGCCCATATGGAGTTTGACTTCAGTATAGTCAGCCGTCGTCACGCGTGCGCTGTTGTTGGCGTCACCTGTCAGCATACACAGATCGAACGCAACCGGCTCGACCCCAAACCCCGCCGTCGGCGTGACGTGATACCAGGTCTGATCGGCCAGGATCGGACCTTGCTCGACAGCCTTGAGCGTCAAGCCATCCGGCTCAGGCTCAACGCTGTAAGTGAACGCGTCGCCCTCCTCAAAGCCCCCGCCGAAGATGCTCAGCGCCGGGCCGCTGGCTGGCAGCGAGATCGCGCTGTCGAACGTCAGCAGGATCACGTTGTTCTGCGACTTGCAGAGCGTGCCGTCAGCGGGCGGGTCACTCGATACCAGCGACGGCAGCGGCCAGAGATACTCATCCGCCCCCACGTCAGGATCGCCGCCCGACGGGCGCAAGTCGCCGTCAATATCAGCCGGCACGTCCGCCAGCAGCGCCGCCGCGTCGATCGCCGGTGTGGCCAGTGCGGTCAGGTGCAAATCGCCGTTGAGCGGATCCACAAACCAGTCAGCCGTCGCCGTGCTGCCCACGATGTCGCCCGTTGAGGTCCACCCACCCGCCTGCGTGTTGTCCAGGATGCGCCCGCGAATGATGTTGTAACGCAGGTCCAGGTTGACCGTGGCGATGGTCGCGTTGTCCAGAACATGCAGGCTGCGGAAATAGTTGCCGTCGGCGCTGTAGATGGTGTTGTTGTAGACCTTGACGTTCTTGGTGTAGCACAGTTCCAGGCCGATGTCGTTGCCGCGGACGATGAAGTTGTTGCGGATGATGCCGCCCTCGGCGTGGTAGAGCGTGCCGGCGGAGGGATTGCCGTAACCGATCCCCTTGTTGCAGTTGATCACCACGTTCCGCTCGGTTACGCAGTCGATGATCTCCTGCCAGAGGAACACCCCCGGGTCGCCATAGCCGAAGTCGGCGGCCATGATGTCCTTCGCCACGTTGTCGCGAATGGTCCAGGCCGTGGCGCCCAGCAGGTCGATACCGCCCAGGTAGTTGTCCGGCCGGTTCGGCAGCCCGTTCTGGCGAGTGGCGGTCTGCTCCATGCGACAGAACTCGATAACGCCGTCGCGGTTGTACTTGGCGCCTTTCATGTGGTGCTCGCCGATGTTGCGGGTGACCACGTTGCGCACGAGCGTGCCGTCGGCGCCCGGCTGGAAGTGCAGCCCGTGATGGAAGAACTCGGCGACGGTGAGATCCCGAATCTGCACGTTATCCACGGTCGTCTGGATGCCTTCGTACACCCCGCTGGAGTTGTTCATACCGCTGCCGTGGATAATCACGTCGGCAGGGTCACCCGTCGAGCCGCGAATGATCAAACCGGCCTTGTTGCCCGAGATGTACAGCGACCAGCCCAAATAGTAGGTGCCCGGATGAAGCACCAGCTCGTCGCCCGGTCCGGCATTGACAAAGTGGTTCTGCAGATCAGAAATGTTGTAAATATCCCGAACCACAGCCCCCGCAGGGCTGCTAAGTCCAAGCCAGACCCCCAACGCCAGAATCATGACCGACAGAACCTTACTTCCGCCGCACCGTGCCCACAGCATGAGCTTGCCCTCCTTCTTCGCGCTTCGTAAGTCGTATGGGAACGCGCAACACGAGCTGCGTACACTCGCCCGTCACCACAACGTCCCCTCCGTCACCCTCCACTCATTATGATAACGGCGTTCGTGGCGAAAACCAACACCTCGCCGTCCGATAAACCGACGAACCCGCACTGCCTCGATCCGGCATGCAGGCCGCATGCCCCTGCCAAAGGTCGCCCTCCCACAAAAACCCGAGGCGTCCGGACCGTGGTCGATCCGAACGCCTCGCCGCCTTCGCTTCAGATGCCGCAATTACGGCTTGGTGGGTGCTCGATTGCCCATGTAGGTCTTCACCACGCTGTAATCGGCTGTCGTCACGCGGCCGCTATCGTTCAGGTCATAACGGGCGTCGGTGTACTCGCCCATATGGAGTTTGACTTCAGTATAGTCAGCCGTCGTCACGCGCCCGCTGTTGTTGGCGTCACCTATGAGCGCACACAGATCGAACGCAAACGGCTCGACCCCAAACCCCGCCGCCGGCGTGATCTGATACCACGTCAGGTCGGTCAGAATCGCGCCTTGCTCGACGGCCTTGAGCGTCACGCCATCCGGCTCAACGCTGTAGGTAAACGCGTCGCCCTCCTCGAAGCCCCCGCCGAAGATGCTTAGCGCCGGTTGGCCGACGGGCAGGGCGATGTCGTCGTCGAAGGTAATCAGAATCACGTTGTTCTGCGTCTTGCAGAGCGTGCCGTCAGCCGCCGGGTCGCTCGATACCAGCGACGGCAGCGGCCAGAGATACTCATCCGCCCCCACGTCGGGATAGTCGCCCGACGGACGCGCGTCGCCGTCGATATCGACAGGCACCTCGGGCAGCAACGCCGCAGCATCGATTGCACTGGTGGCTAGTTCGGTCAGATGCAGGTCGCCGTTGAGCGGATCGACAAACCAGTCATTGGCCGGGGTGCTGCCGGTGATGTTGCCGGTATCGGTGAAGGTCGCGCCTTCGGTCGGCAGGATCTGTCCCCGAATGATGTTGTAGGCCAGGTGCAGGTTCGTCGTCGACGAGTTGTTGATGTGTACCGTGCGGAAGTACCCGGCGTCGGCGCTGTAGATGGTGTTGTTGTAGACCTTCAGGTCCTTCGTTCGACACAGCTCCATGGCGATGTCGGCCCCACGCACGATGAAGTTGTTGCGGATGATGCCTGTGTCGTTGTGGTACGTCACCGTACCGGACGGATTGCCGAAGGCGATGCCCCGATCGCACCCGATAATCAGATTCCGCTCAGCCGTGCAGTTGTTCGACTCGTTCCACAGGAAAATGCCCCCGCGGCCGCCTCCGCTCGAGCCCTGAATGTCCTGCATGACGCTGTCGCGAATCGTGCAGCCGTCCAGCGTCATCATGTCGATGCCGCCGATGTAATTGGTGTCGCCCCCCGTGTTGGCCTTGGTCTGAAGAAGGTGGCAGTTCTCGATCAGGATCCCCTCGGAAACGTTGGCAAAGTTGGTCGAGCCCTTGATGTGCCGTTCGCCGCAGTTGAGCGTCTTGACGTTGGAGACCGTCGTGCGATCCACGTCCTGTTCGGTGCGGATGTGGACGCCGTGATGGTAGCACTCACTGATCGTCAGGTCGCGGATGGTCACGTCGTCGGTATGCAAATCCATCATCTCGCGCGGTTCGACGTCGGTGTTCATGCCCCCGCCGACCAGCACGACGTCGTCACGGTTGCCCGTTGATCCTTGAATGGTGAGGTGATGATCGTAGATGTTCAGCCGGCTGGTCATGTAATAGGTGCCGGGCGCAATGATGATGGTGTCGTACGGTGCGGCGTTGTTGACGGCGTTTTGGATGTCGCCGACCGTCGATACGTTCCACACCGTCGCCCAGCCGGTCCCCACAAACGCCCAGAGCACCGCCGTACAGGCAACCCATACAAGACCCGGACTCCACAAAGCACCCTTTCGCGCACGCATACCTTCTGCCTCCTTAACCCAGACGCCTCACGCGACGCCAAAAAGTGAAACCACCAACTCGCCGGGCCCGCTTCATAAGCCCCTCCGCCAACACGCCCCCCAACTCACTAGACCCCCTCAAATGGTAACCGTTTCACCCCGCCCGTTCAACGCCCTCGCCCCATACCCCGCCCAGCCACCCCGCACGTGCCGATAATGCGCAACCTCGCCGGGCCATATGGTCAGGGGGGGACGTCAACGCATGGCGTACTGCGACCGGCAGAGGAATTGCAGGAGGCGGTCGCGGAGATCGGCTTCGATTTGGCGCGCGTCGGGATGGCCGATGAGGTTGTTGCGCTCGGTGGGGTCTTCAATCAGGTCGTAGAGCATGTAGCCCTGCCCATCCTCGTGGACGGCGTACTTGTGGCGGTCGGTGCGGATCATGAAGTTGCGTCGGCCTGAGTGCAGGATCTCGCTAAAGGCTGCATCGCGGACCGTGGCGTTCGGATCGCGCAGCACGGGCCAGAGCGAGCGGCCCGTGCAGCGGTGGGATGGATCGAGGGCCAGCCCTGCCAGCAGCGTGGGCATGATGTCGACCGTCTCAGCCAGCGAGCTGGAGGTTGCACCGGGCGTGACGCGGCCGGGCCAGCGAACCATGAGCGGCACGCGCAGGGCGCTCTCGAAGAAACGCGACTTGTAGAGCAACTGATGGTCGCCGGCCATCTCGCCGTGGTCGGACCAGAAGACGATCGCAAGGTCGTCCATGACGCCCTTGTCGCGGCAGGCGTCGAAGATGCGGCCGAACCAATCATCGACCAACGTGATCTTGCCGTAGTAGTTGGCGCGGAGACGGTGAATGTCGTCGACGGCCATGGCATCCTGTCGGCCATGCCGCTGCCACTCGGCTGCGTGGGGCGGCACCCAGTCGCCGGGCTCGGCCGGTTCGATGTGGAGCGGCGTGTCGGCTGGATCGTACATGTCGGCGTAGTCGCCGGGGGCGTCGAAGGGCTCGTGCGGGCCGCCGAAGCCAACGAAAAGGGCGAAGGGCTGGTCGCGCTCGTACTGCTCGATGAAACGGACAGCCTGGCGACCGATGTAGCTGTCGAGAAAGTCCTCGGTGGGCAGCGGGCTGGGCCAGACGGCGACGTTGGGCCTGTGGGCGCGTCGTTTGCGGTAGTCGTTGCGGAATGCGTCGAGCAGGCCCTTGCGCTGCCAGTCGTCGGTCATGTATGAGCCGGTATCCACCGTCGCCCACGGGCCGGTGGTTTCGTGCACATAGTCGAACCCACGGGCGTGCATGTAGTCCTCGCGGTCGCGCATGTGCGGGATGCCGTGCTCGTAGTAGTGCGACTTGCCGATGTGGCCGGTGTGGTAGCCGGCGTGCCGGAGGTGGTGGAACAGCGATTCGTCACTTGCGGGCAACTCGCCTTTGTTGGTCCACATGTTGTGGTTGTGCACGTATCGGCCGCTGATAAACGACGCACGGGCGGGCATGCAGATGGGGCAGACGGTGCAGGCGTGGGTGAAGCGCATGCCCTCGTCCGCGATGCGGTCCATATTCGGCGTGCGAATCTGTGGATGGGCGGCGCTGCTGAGGCAGTCGGCCCGCTGCTGGTCGGTCATGAGGATGAGGATATTCGGTCGACTTTCGGGCATAAGTTCGATTCCTCGTGTTTTGAGCCTGTAGCGGTTTAGTCTAACCGAGGCTTCGGCGTATGTAACGTGCCGCACGATGGGCAGGAGATAAGGCCGCCCATGGTGGTCGCTTGGCCATTGACGGGTGGTGTCTCGTCGTCGACGCTATCGTCTCTGTCCGATGCGAAGCCGCGTAAGCGGTGTGACGTCGGGGTTCGCTGACAACGAGTCGTCCAGTGCGGAGCCAGCGATGAGCGTGCCCATAACACTGATCGTCGACGACGGAGCGCCGGTGAACCTGATGTACGGCCATGAACTGGGCGTGGGCCACGAGTTGCTGGTGCCCAATGCGTTCACGCGCGAATTTGCCGACGTGTGCCGACGGCACGGCGTGCGGGGCAAGTTCAGCGTCGTGCCGATGCCGCTGGCGCTGGGCCGAATTGACGAACGACTGAGTCGCGTGCCGCCGCCGCAACTGCGCGGGTTTCTGGACATCGTTCGCCGCCACATCGCGCCGACCTTCGACATCACACCGGAGATCCTGACCCACTTTCGGGCGATGGACTTGGCGACCGGGCGGTTTCTGCACCTTTTCGAGGACGAGTGGGTTGCCCGGGCAGGCGTGAGCGATATGACCGACTACATCTCGCTGGCGCTGCGGATCCTGCGCAACGTGGAGCTGCCGGCGACGGGCGTGACCTCGCCCTGGGCCACCGGCAGGGGCAACGAAAAGGCCTACGCGCAGGCCATTGCCGACGCCTTCTGGCGCGTGCATCGGCGCAAGTTCTGCTGGTACTTCCTGCACTCGCTGGGCAACAGGCCGCCGCGCCGGCCGTGGATCGGCTGGCAGGACAAACGATCGGGCCGAGTGGCGGTCACCGTGCCGGCCAACACGCCGGACGTGTTCTGGGAGGCGCAATACCCGCCCAGTCGACGAGCGGCCCGAGCGGCTGCCATCAAGGGCGTCGACTCGCTTCTCTCCTCGAACGGCAGAGGTGGGCGCGTGCGCGAACTGTTCGACGGGGGATTTCCCATCGTGCTGCTGACGCACTGGCAGTCGCTGTTTTCGAACGGGCGGGCAGCGGGTCTGTGGGGCCTGGCCTGCCTGCTGGAGCGGATCGACGAGACGTTTGCAGACGACGTGACCTGGGTGCGGTGCAGCGACCTGGCGCGGCAGGCGCTGCGAAAATAGGAGCATTCCGCCGCAAGGCGCCCGAGGGCGTGACGCACCCATGGCCGTTTGTCGGGAGACGGCCCACACGATTTACCTCACCGGGAAGCGAGCGAGGCTGAGCGGTTGTGTAAGGCTTTGCGGGGCGGTATAAGGCTGGGCGCTGTGGCGAGATACAAGTCGCTTTGCACAAGACAAGCGGTCTGAAGGGAGGTTGCGACTATGTTCAAGCGCGGGATGGTAGTGGTGGTGGCGGTGTTGCTGCTTGTGCCCACGCTGGCTTTGGCGGTTGATCCGGGCGGCGGCGCACTGGCGTCGGCCGATCAGGAGCTGCTGAAGGACAAGGTCGATCGCCTTGAAGCGCTGGTCGAGCAGCAGGATGCGCGGATCCGGCAGCAGGACGAGAAGATCGAGTCGCTACAGACTCGGCTGACGGCAGCCAACGGGACCTTCGACGAGGCGCGGGTGGACCAGATCAAGAAGCTGGTCCGTGAGGTCATCGCGGATTCCGAGTTTCGCGACAGCCTGTTCCCGGACCAGGTACAGGTCGGCTACGACAAGGGCTTCTACATCCGCGGCGCCGACGAGCAATTCTTGCTGAAGATCAATGGTCTTCTGGCGATGCGGTACACCTACTACAACGACCAGAACCGCAACCGCTGGACGGCGCCGAGACAGCGGTACTCCGATCGAAGCGGGATGGAGATCGAGCGGCTGCGCCTGGGCTTCTCGGGCCATTTGTGGGGCCCGGATCTGACGTATCGGATTGAGGTCGACGCGGATACCGACGACGAGCACGCCTGGGCGAACCAATACGCCTGGGTGGCTTACCGGTTCGCCGATGAGCTACAGGTGATGGTCGGTCTGTTCAAGGTTCCGTTTGGCCGCCAGGAGACCGAGAGTGCCAGCCGGCAGATGTTCGTCGACCGCGGCATGGCCAATGAGGTATTCAACCTCGACCGGTCGCTGGGCGTGATGGTCTACGGGTCGCTGTTGGATAAGAAGCTCGACTACATGGTGTCGCTGACCAACGGGTGGCAAAACGCAAACGATCGGTTTGGCCGGTCGGATCCGGATCGTGAGTTGGATCAGAACCCGGCGATTGCGGCCCGGCTGGTCTACCACGCACTCGGCAAGTACGGCAAGGGCGAGTCGGATGTAGAATATCATGAAGACCCGGGCTTGGACGTGGGTTTGAGCTTTGGGTACGTGGACGACAACGGCGACGCCACGACGCCCCCGTTGATCTATGCCGTACCCGACTTCTTCCGTGACGGCGTGGGCGGGTTCGATGTGACCAACACGAACGGGACGAACATCACCCAGTTCGGCGCGGACGCCGGCTTCAAGTGGCGCGGCCTGGCGGTGACCGGTGAGTACTGGCTGCGGATCGTCGACGTGAGCAACGGAAGCTTCGGCAACCGTCTGGTGGCGCCCTACTACGTGGTGACCGGCAACAACGACACGTCGCACTACCAGGGCGCACAAGTGCAGGTTGGCTACTTCATCATCCCCAAGAAGCTGGAAGCGGCCGCGCGGGTGGGAGCCGTGTGGGATGTCGGTCCGGGCAGCGAGGGCGTGTGGGAATACGCTGCCGGGATGAACTACTACTTCCAGGGCCACAACTGCAAGCTGCAAGCGGACGTCACGAAGATCAACGAGTTGCCGGTGCGAAGCAGTTCGGCCAACTTCATCGACGTCAACGACGACGTGACGATGTTCCGCGTCCAGTGTCAGGTAACGTTCTGAGTCTGTCCTAGTCTCGGTCGGCTTTTGATGTGAGAAGGTGTTAGAGAATGCGGCGAATGAACAAGGTTCTGATAGTGTTGGCTTCGGGCGCGATGTTGTTGGGGTGGGGCATGGGCTGCAACCTTCTGCCCGCCCAGCTCGAGGCGGCGATCCTCGAGCAGACCGACTTCTGGTGGGAACGCAAGCAGGGCGAGGTCGAGGACTGGTTCAACATCGGCACCGACGGTCAGATCGCCACCGAGTTTGTGTTTGATCTGATCATGGACTCAGTGGAGAATTGCGTTGACGAAGCGGTCCCGGACGCTGTGAGTTTTGCCCGCTGATCGCATTAGGGCTGGTTGGCAGGGACGAGCGCCGGGTAGGGTGGACTGATGTACGGCCGACAGATCGGCCGGGCGGGGCATAGCCCCCGCACACGTGACGAGTCATCCTCTGCTCGGCGTGCCGGACCTTGTCTTTGCCGAAACCGCTGCGACCCTACGTCAGGGGAAACGGATCGGGTCCGGGCAGGCGCGACAGAGCGTATCTGCCCGCCTCGGTATCGCGCAGGCGCGCAAGGTTGGCGACGAACCGCTCAACGTAGCGCGACATGTGCCCCAGGCTGACGCGGTCGGCTGGATACACCCCGCGCTCGATGCCGTATTGCACCAGCAAATAGGAATCCCAATCACGGCGCAGGAGGACGCTGTCGGCCAACATCGTCAGCGCAGCTTTCAGTTCCTCGTACAAGTCCACGTGCATGGCCGCGCGAGCGGCCTTGATGCGGGCGACGGCCGCTTCGGCTCGTTCATACGCGGTGTGTTTGGCTTCGATCATACCGTCCAGCGTCGTTCGATCGGGTTTGGCCATCCGGAAGGGAAACGCGGGGTCGGCAAACCCGTCGAACATCCAGTAGAGCTTGGTGGTATGCAGCGAGGCGAAGGGGGTCCTGCACGGCACGCCCCCTCCCCATTGAATGCCCTGGTCGACAATATCGTCGGCCTCGAGCAAGGCTTGGACAGCCTCTGCGGGCTGCGGGCCGCCGAACTGCTCCATCAGCCAGGCCGCCACCAGCTCGGCGTCACTGCGGTCGTCGTCCTCCAGCAGCCTCGCCAGCAGCCAGGTGTTCATCCTGCCGAGGTTGCCGGCGTCCGGGTTCGACTCACGGTCGTTATTACCCATATTTACCGGAAGCGCGACGATACCTGCCAGCCCGTGCTCCTGCGCCGCCTCCAACCCCCTGCGGATATGCTGCACCTTGCACCAGGGCCAGGGCTTCTTGTGGTATTGCTCGTAGGATATCTCGATTATCTGCTCGCGGTCGTGGGGGTACTTGCCCACCGCCAGTGTTAGTGGCTGGGCGTCGGCAATGTCGATGTTGGTCGATTTATACATGATCGGCACGTCGTCCGGCAGGGCGGCGAAGACGGCTGGCGGCACCTTGTCCGGATCGTTGTGGGGGCTGGCGACCCGCTCCATCAACTCCGACGCGTTCTTGACGCCGGTGACTTCGGCGATCAGGCGGTGACCGTCGAGGTACATCTGTCTCGGCCAGTTTCGACCCCACAGTCGAAAGCACACGCGGCAATCGTTTCGTTCCGACTGCACGCCTTCGCGGACAGCCTCGACCATGCGGGTCAGACGCTGGGCAATGGGCATCTCTGCCTCGGGAATGCACCAGTACGTACCCGACCCGTCCCACGTGGTGAGGATAAACATGGCGACCGATGGAAACTCGCGCGCCAGTTCCGCGTACTTGCTGCGGAGCAGCTCCCACGTGGCGGCGTTGTCCGGATCGAGGCAGCTATGCACCGTTACCGTGCCGGCCTGCGTGGGGCGCAGCCATGTGCCTACGATATCGGGGTACTCCTGCTCGAACACCAATGGCAGCACTGGCTCGTACATGTGAAAGGCCACCTTCAAACCATGACCCGCTGCCCGCTCGCACAGGGCGGCCACCTCGCGGCGGAGCGGCTCGATCCATGCGGCATCCTGGTCGTGGCGACTGCGCGCGACCTTCGGGTACGACTCGAAGTAGAGGGGGAACATGTCCATCTCGCGCCCCGTCGCCGGGTTGCGCATCGGACCCTCGATACCGGCAGAATGAACGATCGCCCAGTTGCAGCCCAATTCCGCTGCTCGATCGATTGTGTACGCCGAGGGCGCGTTGAAGATTCGGTACTTGAGGTGCATGGCTGTAACTCCCGTGATAGAACCGCGGGGCAGTCTGCCCCGGCCTGGCAACCAGGTCAACCCCGCACGCTTGGCTGCACCGTCACCTACTTGACACCGGCGCCCGCGCACCGGCTGCGTGCCGCGTGGTCCGTGTACCTGATCGTGAATCCTGACCAGGTCCTGCCATAGCGTGTCGCCCGAATCGCGTGCATAATCGGGCGCCTCGCGCAGGGTAACTGTGAGCTTCTCGGCTGCCGGTCCGGTGTAGAGCACCCGATCACCGCTGACAACCGTGACCGGCTTGTCCATGTCGACCAGCCGAGCGTTGAGGTACAGGTCCAGCTCGGCGATCTGCTCGTTGGTATCGATTTCCACACGGTTGGCGTCACCGACGCGGACCTCGAATGCCGCCTCCATGCCGCCTGCGTCCTCGACGAGTTTGGCATCTGCCCAGAACGCACGCGAGTAGCGCTTGTGCTCGACAATGTGGCTGACCCGTTTGGGATACGGATTCATGACATGGCGATCGAAGAAGTCGGTCAGTACCTTCACGTCCTTGCGAAACGGGACCGGGCTGTGGCCTCCAGGGTAGGTCTGAAAGATGACTGGGCAGTCGGCGTCGGCCATGTGAGCGTGCACCTGCCGCCCTGTCGCCAGAAACGAATCGTGGTCGCCGTGCAACAACAGGGCCGGCACGTTTTTGAGGTATCGGACGCGGGGCGTCTCCGGGCCACGCAGGTCGTTGCAGACCGGGGCGATCGCGGCAAACCAATGCGGATACCGCCAGGCGAACATCAGACACGTCCGCCCGCCGAACGAGAAGCCCGTCGCATAGATGCGGTATGGATCGATGTTCAGCTCGCGCATCACATCTTTGAGCATGCTTCGAGTCTTGTTCTCCAGACGAACCAGGCTCTTGGGGTAACCCTTCTGCACCGCCCGGAGCAGGATGTATGGCGTCTGCCGGATCAGATCCTGGTCCGGGTTGTCCTGGTAACTGATTACCAGAGGCCACGATCGGGTCGAATCGTATGCGCGAGGCACGAGCAGGTCGTATCGGCCCATGATGTCGGCCCGTTCGATCCAGTAGGCCTTCGGCAGCCAGCGACCGGCGACGCGTGTGCGCGGATCTGCGCCCTTCTCCAGAGAGTCGTCGAGGTAGAACTTCATATCGCGTTCGAGCCATTGGATGCACTCTTGGGCCGTGAAACAGTCGGCTGGATACCGGCTCTTGTCTCGACCAAGCTCGCTGCGCAGCAAGGCAAGATTCTCACGCAGGCGAGGAAGGTTGGCGGCGACCACCGCGTCGGCCTGGTCGAGTGTGGCGATGCGGGTCTCGTAACGGCCGATCAGTTCGCCAATCTTCCGGTCCACATCGGTCTTGGCAGCCCGCGCAGGCCCGGCATCCGACTGCGTTGTGGGCTCCTGCGATTCCCCCACCGCCGCCGGACTGGTCGGCAACACGCAGGCGAGCCACAGAACGCTGGCCGCCAAAGCCCCGCTGCGAGTCACGATCGGCAGGTTCGGCACCCCGGCAAGACAGGTACTGCGTTGACCAGACATGAATTCACCTCCCATACCACAGAAAGCCCGTCGGAAGGTACCCAAACTCGCAGCCGGCCGCCAGGGCGGATCGAACGTGCGCAGCTCGCCCCCAGTGTCTGCGATGCAACAAAACGACTTGCAGCCGTCCATCCAGCAAGGCAAGATAACCGCAATCCATTTCGCCCTTCAGAACGGGAGATACGTTATGCGCCCTTCCTCAAAAACCACGAGCGTTGCCTTCCTCGCAGCCGTGTTTGCCCTCTGCCAAGCCGCGCAGGGCGAGCCGAGACTCGAATGGGACTCAGATCAGATCGTCGAGTCCCGCATGACGCAGTACCAGTACCATCGCGTCGGCCCGGAGTACGAGACGCCGAAAGACAAGGATGTACCCAACCCGGGCCGAAACTTCATGATCGAGCTGACCGTCGCCGATGAGCCACCCAGACTGCTCGATCGCGTGCTGAAACGAACAGCCACTATCTCCGGTGCGGTGAAAGACGCACCCACGCAGGCGCAATCGGCGCGTGTGTGGCTGGAGGACAACTATGGTCGCGTGCTCGACCAAGCACGCGTGGCCGGACCGGACTTCGCGTTTCGACTCGACGCGTCCCGCTCGCTGGGCACCGGCATCTACCTCAAGGCTGAACTGCACGCCGGGCAGGAGCAGCTCTGGTCGGGCGTCGAGGAGATACGCATGGTCCCATCCGACGAGGACCCGTGGCGAGACTTCATCCTCGGCGTCTACAACATGGGCACCCAGCCGGGGACCGGACAACTCTTTCGCGAAATGGGTCTGAGCCACCGCGCGATCCAGACCACCGGCTCGTCTGCGTTTCCCGTCCAGAACGACCTGCGGTTCCACGCGTCCAACATCCTGTACTCGCTGCTGGGGTTCTACCACCGCGACTTCAAGCGCTGGCGAGAGATCAAACAGGCCCAGGGCGAGTCGACCGGCTCGATCGCCCTGGCGCGCCATCGCTGCCTGAGCAGTCCCAAGGAGCAGAAGTTCACCACCGACATCCTGACGGCCGCCGCCCTCCGGCATCGGCCGTACAAGCCGCTTCACTACGGCATCGGCGACGAAATCGGCATCGGCAACATGTGCGCCCCGTACGATCTGTGCGGGTCTGCATGGTGCAGACATCGCTTCCGCTGGTGGTTGCAGGGACGCTACGGCGAATTGGGTGCGCTCAACGCACAGTGGGGCACACGCTATCGAAGCTGGGACGATGTGGAAATGTTTTCCACATGGCAGGCTCTCGAACGGGCCGAAGGCGGCAACTTCTCGCCCTGGGCCGATCGCGTCGAGTTCATGGACGATGTGCTCATGGAAGCCGTCGCGTTGGGTGTTCGCACCGTTCGCTCGCTCGACCCCCAGGCCCGCTGTTCGATTACCGGGGTGCAGCAGCCTTCCTGCTGGGGCTATGACCTTTGGAAGCTCACCCGCGCCGTAGACGTCACGACGCCCTACGACATCGGCGAGGGGCCGGACGTCATCATGAGCTTCCACAACGACGGCGCAGAGGGCAAGGTGGTCGACCCCGGCTTCGGCAGTGACAACGAGGACCTCTGGCGCGCGTTTGTCCGTGGCTACGATATGGTCCAGCAGTGGGACTCGTTCGGCGACGTCTACTCGAAAATGATCGACATAGAAAACCAAGGGCTCACGCCATTGGGCGAGCAGGTCAAACAGTTCGCCGACTGGGTGCACGCCGGACCGGGGCGATTGCGCAATCGGGCCCAACGCGTGCGCGACCCGGTGGCGATTCTCTACTCGCAACCGTCGCTCCGCGGCAACTGGATCCTGGAAATCTGCCACCGCACCGACGTGCCCCAAACAGGGCGGGACTGGTCTGGTCGCGACTCCTGGACGGTACGACAGAAGGAACTGTCTTTCCGCGTCCGCATGTCGTGGGCAATGTGGCTGCACGATGTTGGCATTCGACCCCGGTACGTCGATGTCTCACAGGTCCGGCGCGATTACCTGCTCGATCAGGGGTACCAGGTGCTGGTGCTGCCCCGGGCGGTGGCCCTGAGCGACGACACAGTTCACGCCATCCGCCGATTTGTCGAAGCGGGCGGGACGGTCATCACCGACTCGTGGCCGGGCATTATGGACCAGACGTGCCGTATTCGTCCCAAGGGTGTGCTGGACGATCTTTTCGGTGTGCGGCGAGGCGACTACCGCCAGATCGACGTGGCCCCCATGCCGCCGAGCGGTGAGGGCGTAACCGTCAACGGAAACAGTCTGCCGTTCTTCGCCTTCGAGAAGACCCTCAAAGCCGCCGCCGGACAACCGGGCGGAAGCCACCAGGACGCCGACGTAGCCATCACCCGTGCGGTCGGGCAGGGCCAAGCCATTTATCTCAACTTCAACCTCGAGGAGTATTTCCTCCAGCGGTTCTTCCCCAAGATGGTCGCCCCCGCCCGTCGCTACCTGCTGAAGCTGTTGGGGCATGCAGGGGTCCAGCCGTTGTTTGCCCTAACGTCTCCGGACGACGATGCGCCGTTCCACCCTGTAGGCCACGACGTCGCCCTGTACCGTAGTGGCCGAGGATACGTCGTGGGCACGATGATCAATCCGACGGTCCGCACCAGCGAGCTGGGCGGCATCGAAAGTCGTTACGAGTTCATCACCGACAATGTGTTCCTGAAGGATTCCCACCCGTCGCAACTCGCTATTCCCGAGGGTTTGCTTACCTACGATCTGGTCGAACGCAAGGCTTTGGGCGACGTGCGCTCCATCAAGATGACCAGCGCCCGCACGTCCGGACACGTGTTCGCCTGCTGGCCGTTCGCGATCGAGAACCTGACCGCCCGCGCCACCGCCATGCCGGGCCATCGAATCCACGTCACCGGCAACGTTGCAACGTCCACGCCTGTCGAGAATGAGAAACTCGTCGTGGCCATGCGGGTGTATCGACCCGACGGCTCCGAGCAGCGGGCATATCGCCGAACCATCGACTGCGACCGAAACGCGTTTGCCGTCGACTGGCCCCTGGGCGTCAACGAGCACGGCCAATGGTCGGTCGCACTTACCGAGCCGTGCACCGGCAAGAGCGTCTCGCTGACCGTTGAGGTACCGAAACCCGCGCTGCCCGGAGCCTAGCAGGGACCGGCCGTCACCAGTTCACTCGCCAGGCGACAGGCGATCAGAAACTCCTCCAGATCGATCCACTCCCCCGGCGCGTGGACATCGTGCTGGCCCACGCCGAACGTGACGGTCGGGACGCCTTTGGCATTAAGGTGGTTCGCGTCCATGCCGCCGTCGTTGCTCACCAATGTCGGCTGCAACCCGCACGCCTTGACCGCCGCGACCGCGGCCGCCACGACCGAGGCCTCGTCTTCCAGGGCAAACGACTCGTAACGCGGACCGTCGGCGAAGCTCACCTCGGCACACCGGCCTTGGCGGTTCTTCGTCTGTGAAGCTGCCTTGCCGAAGGCCTCTTTGTATACATCCAGGAGTTTGTCGCGAAACGCGGCATCGTGGCTCCTCACCTCGGCGAGGATTTCCAGCCGATCCATCACCACGTTGGTGCCCGTGCCGCCCTGAAGCGTGCCGATATTCGCGCTGCCGCGGCCTTCGGCCTTCTCGATTCGCCCGTGCCATCCGTCGCGATCGAGTGAGGCGATGGCGTGGGCCGCCGCCACCGCCGCCGACACACCCGAGCCGGGATACGCGCCCGCGTGCGCCGCCACGCCTCGCAGGTCAATCTTGAACCGCGACGTCCCTATCACCCTCGTAACGATCTGAGCAACTCGCCCCCCGTCGAAGTTGAACCCCCACGTACCATCCGACACGCCCAGCGCGTCGACATCAAATTGTCGCGAACCGACCAGCCCAACCTCTTCCTGCACGAAGAAAACCAGCACAACAGGTGGTCGCGGTTCGGGCGCCCCCTCGCCGGCCAGCATCCGGGCCACGTGAAGGAGAACCGCGCATCCCGTACGATTGTCGCCGCCCAGCGCCGTGTCGATAGCGTCGTTGACGATCCTGCCGCCCTTGCCGCTTTGGTCACCCGACTTAGCAAACCGCGGCCGGCAGCCAGCCGCCAACGGAATCGTGTCCATGTGCGCCGAGAATAAACGGGCCGGGCCCACGTGACGTCCCGCAGCCGGAAACTGAACGATCAGGTTGCCGCATTGGCCGCCATACTCGCTGGCCTCAAACGCCTTGTCGCGCCGAATCGCCTCCGCCGGGACACCGCAGGAAAGCAGCGTACCCTCCAGGTGTTCAGCCACAGCCGCTTCCTCACCCGGCGCGCCGGGAATGCGGAGCAAGGCCATCAAATCGTCTACTGCTGTATCCATCTCGGCTCCTTACAAGGGCGCCCCACGGCATCCTACCGCTTAAGGTAGGGCGACTCGTACCGCACCACGAGCAGTCGCTCGGCCCCGCCGAACGGTTCGGCAATGTTGACCTGTACGAACCGTGAACACGCGTCCTCCCACATGCGGTAGCCGTGTTCGTCGTCTGAGGTCAGTTCCGTGTCTCGCCATGTCACCGATTCGATCCGAGACGGCTTCTTGAACCGCAGCAGCACCGCGAACCGCCCCGGATTGTCACCTTCGCACGTTTTGGAGAAGACTTTCACTCGTGCGCAGCCGTCGACCCCATCGGCGCCACGATCGACAACCGCAAAATTGCGCCGCAGGAACCGCGTCAACGCAACGCGGTTCTCGCGACGTTGCGCCGCCGTTCGCCCGTGCGCTTTGAGGCCCTGGATCCGGTTGCCCGACACCAGCACATTGGGGTAGCCCGGCTCGCCAAGCCCGAACTCGTCTGCCATGCCGAACCGAAGCAGGCGCCGCAGCCGCGCCGCCCCTGTCACTCGCCAGTCGTCCTGGCGGTAGTACTGCTCGATTGTCTCCAGCCCCAGGCCCAGACTCTTAAGCTCGTAGGCTAACTTCTCGCCCAGCATGGCCACGTGACCCTTTCGCGGCTGAAGCGGCCCGGGTGGATCAAGCTCGCACTGCGGAAAACCGACAGCCTCTCCCGCACGGGCCATCTCCATCGACATGGCTGTCAGAAAATACCGATCCGAGGAAAAGTTCCATGCCGGCATCAGCCACGCCAACTCCTTCATGCCCCCGCCGGCCCGGCCGTGGATGTCGACGACGACATCCGGCACGAACCGTAGCGCGAACGACTCCAAATGCCGACCCTCCGGCGTGCCGGCAGGGCTATCGAAGGCGTAGGTATGTGCCACGTCCACACCTTCGGCGTTGCGGTTGTTGTCCCGAACCGCACCGTCGGGGCTCGCGCAGGGCACAAAGGCCACCACCTGCCTGCGCAACACGTCGGGCGCCTCGGCCTCGCCCGACACCAGAAAGTCCATCAACGCCATGGCCATCGCCCGCCCGCTTTCCTCCGAACCGTGCTGGCTGGCCACGATCAGGACGTGCTGCTTGTCGTCAGGCGGCACCGACCGATCCGTCAGCACCGCGCAGGGGATGTCTCTGCCCTCCGGCGATCGCCCGATCGGCTCGCTGTGGACAAGCTGCTCACTCTGGACTCGCAGGCGGTCGATCTGCTCGACCACGTCGTCATAGCTGGGTCTGACTGGGTTTGTCGTCATAGAACATCCCCTTTCCTTCGTCGCGGCGCTCGTGCCCGACCGCCGGGCTTGAGACAGGCATCTTCTTCGTGTAACAGTGTACCCAATTGCACCGGTTCCGCGACGGGCTCTTTGTGCCGGTGTGGCCGCCGGTTGCCCAGGCCGGGCGGCCCGTTGTCGCCCGCTGCCAACGCAACTAGAATGCGCCCTCGTTCGCCCCGGCCCGGCAGCTGCGGACCATCGTGGAAACAGTCGCCTAACCGGGCAGAGAAGGTGAGCACGGCAATGAACATTGTGTTGGTGGTCTTTGATTCGCTCCGTAAGGACTGCATCGGGGTATACGGTCAGCCGCCATGGGGCAGGGTCGACACGCCGCATCTTGACGCCTTGGCCGACGAAGCACTTTTGATGACCCGGGCGTATCCCGAGTCGCTGCCCACGCTGCCTACCCGGCGGGCGCTGTACACGGGGCGGCGGGTCTACCCGTTCCGCAACGGCGACTTCCATCTTAAGGGCGACTTCGTCGGCGCGTTGGGCTGGGGCCCCATCCCCGAAGACGAGGACACAGTCGCCGAGCTGCTGAGCGAACACGGATGCCGCACGGGCCTGATCGCCGACGTCTACCACATGTTCAAACCGTCGAAAAACTTTTGGCGAGGGTTCGATCAGTGGACGTTTCTCCGCGGCCAGGAGATCGACCGATCGCGCAGCGGCCCCGAGCCAAGCGACGAGCAGATACGGCATTACCTGCCCGCGGAGCTGGAGAACCCTCGTCGGCGCGACTTCGTTCGAACGGCGATCAAGAACATGTACGGCCGCCCGCACGAGCAGGACTACTTCTGTGCCCGCGTCCTGGCCACCGCCGCTGAATGGCTCGAGCAGAATCGCGACGCCGACAAGTTTTTCCTCTGCGTTGAGTCGTTCGATCCTCACGAGCCATGGTTCGTGCCCGAACATTACCGCCGCATGTATGACCACTCCGACACAACCGAAATGGTCATCAGCCCCTACAGCACGGGCATCTCCCAGCCGCTGGTCCGCCGGGCGCAAGCCAACTACAGCGGCCTGGTCACCATGTGCGATCGCTGGTTCGGCCATCTGTATGAAACCCTGCGCGTGCTGGGCAAGCTGGACAACACAGTGCTGATCGTGACCACCGATCACGGCCACAGCCTCGGTGACAGAGACTATGTGGGCAAACGCGGATATCCCTCGGGGCCCGAGGTGGTCGATGTGCCGCTCATGATTCGCCACCCGGACGGCGCCGGCGCCGGCCGGAAGAGCGATCTGCTGGTTCAGCACACAGACATGGCCGCCCAGGTTCTCGCCTTTGCGGGCGTAAAGCCTCCGGATGGCCTGCACGGCCGGGCGTTCTTCGACGACGCCGTCGGAGGTAAGAAGAATCACCGCGACCATGTAACCGTAGCCTGGGGCCCCGACGTGACCGTCATCGATCAGCGTTGGTGGCTCAACTGCAAGCTCGACGGGACGGGCGTGCTCTTGCACGACCTGGCCGCAACCGACCCGTTCAAGACCAACGTCGCCGACGCCAACCGCGACGTGGTCAAACGTCTTTTCGACGCCGCCGTCGAGGATGCCGATGGGCCCATCCCCGATGTTGTGCTCGCCCAGGCCCGACAACAACAGGATGCTCCCGGGTGCAGCGCCCTGGCTGCAAGGGAGTGATCGAACGCAGCAGTAAAGGGGTCCCCAACACCAGCGGACCCGGACAGACCGCTACAGCTTTTTTTCAAAAGGACTGAGCAATGGCTGACACGATCCATGTAACGGTGTGGAACGAGTTTCGTCACGAGAAGAAGCATGAGGCCGTCAGGAAGGTCTATCCCGACGGCATGCACGTGGTCATCGCCAAGGCGCTCGCAACCGACCCGGCCATCACAACGCAGACCGCCACGCTCGACGAACCCGAGCACGGGCTCACTCCGGACGTGCTGGCGGCGACCGACGTGCTGGTCTGGTGGGGACACATGGCCCACAAGGAGGTCCGCGACGAGATCGTCCAGCGCGTGCAGCAGAGCGTGCTGCAGGGAATGGGCCTGATCGTCCTGCATTCAGGACACTTCTCGAAGATCCTCAGAACATTGCTGGGAACCACCTGTTCGCTCAAATGGCGCGAGGCGGGTGAGAAGGAACGGCTGTGGAACGTCGAGCCCAGCCATCCCATCACGGAGGGCATCGGCGAGTATATCGAGCTGCCCCATACCGAGATGTACGGCGAGCGCTTCGACATCCCCACGCCCGACAAGCTCATCTTCCTGTCCTGGTTCCAGGGCGGCGAGGTCTTTCGCAGTGGCTGCTGCTGGCAGCGAGGCCACGGGCGCATCTTCTACTTCCGCCCCGGTCACGAGACCTACCCGATCTACTACAACAAGGAAGTGATTCGCGTTCTGGTCAACGCCGCCAAGTGGGCCCGCAAGCGTGTGAATATCGAGCACACCGCCCCCAACGTCAAACCAATCGAGCCGCTTGGCGCCGATCAGAAGGCTTAACCACCTCCGCTCGGGTTCGCCGCCATCCGCCGCCAGTAGCGACTATGGATGCGCCGTGATGGTCGGGCGCAGATCGGACAAACCCCCGAGGCCGACGCGCAACGAGCTTGGACCGCAATGACCTCAGGAGCAATCGTGATTTGCAGACATCGAAGAATGGGCGGATCGCCAGGTGCACACGAGCTTGCCTGGCGGACCCCCTTCCGCATTAGCGGGTTCCCTCGAGCACCCAGGGAATCATCGATTGTAGGGCTCGCCCCTCACCAAAAGTGCGGGAGAACCAACTCAACCTGCCCGGTGACACCGATTCGGTCGCTGGAAAGGAGTCGTGGAGACATTGCACCGATCCTAACCACGATGTAGGATGTAACTTATTCCCGGCAACCGTTCTGTATGGGGTGTAGCTGTCGTTGAGCAGTTCAACGGTAGGGTGCGATTGCTCCAGCCCGTCCGTGGGGGCGCCCGAGAAGCTCCGGATCGTCTCTACGCTCGATACGTCCACCGGGCGCATGCGGCCGTACTGTCCACGTCAAGAGGAGGAACACCAGACTGGCTGGGCGCAGCTTGCGGATGATCTGCTCCGGACTGTGTCGCTTCTGCTTCATCGAGAGCCTCCTCGCCCTGTCGGGCCGCTGAGACTCTCATAACAGATGGATCAGTTCTTGGGGAGCAGGCCAGTTGTGGTCAACGTCTAATCCGATATACTTGTGCATGAGGAGCCTAGTGCTCTATGCCATTTGATTTTAGGATATAGCATTTTCTTGCCGATATCTCCATCAGGTCAAGGATGATTTGACGGAGAATGGCCATGAGCAAGAAATATGTCGTACGATTGACGGCGACGGAACGCCGGGGACTTGAGGCCATGGTCAAGAAAGGCAAAACGGTCGCGTACAAGATCAAGCACGCCAACGTCTTGCTGGCGGCGGATGCGGACGGCGAGGCGTGGCCCGACGCGCGGATCGCCCAGG
>Ga0307375_10000421_pt1 | contig 54139 bp, 77 predicted proteins | sample TR1MG_FD_202531 | JGI IMG/M metagenome (GOLD analysis project Ga0307375, IMG submission 202531) | Soil microbial communities from Risofladan, Vaasa, Finland - TR-1 | ecosystem: Environmental > Terrestrial > Soil > Coastal area > Acid sulfate soil | place: Finland: Risofladan, Vaasa | collected...
CCTCAATTTTTCTCCGGGGGAAATTTTAGGGGTGGCTAGGGTGCGGCGCCGGGCATCGATTAACATTCCGGAGTGGTGAGCCGGGACTCCTTTCAAGGGTTATCGACGTCGCATCTTATCGACCTCTAAAAGTTTACTTAAACATATTCGAAAGGAGGTCTTTAATATTGAATACCTTAGAAAAACTCAATCAAAAGTCATCAAGAAAAAGACCTCCGGCAACCACACCAGAGGCAAGAGAGAATCAACTAATAGCTTTAGCCGTTGATGTTGCTGAGAAACAGTTAATAAATGGAACAGCAAGCTCACAAGTGGTTACACATTTTTTAAAACTCGGATCTACAAAAGAAAAAATTGAAAAAGAAATTCTTGAACAACAAAAAGAATTAATTAAAGCAAAGACTGAGTCAATCCAATCTGCTAAACGTATTGAGGAATTATATATTAATGCACTCAATGCGATGCGAGCATATTCTGGTAATAAACGAGGTGATGAAGATGATTAAATCATATAGAGAACTTCATAGTTTAAGGACTTTCGAGGAACGCTTTGATTATTTAAAGATTGGTGGGGTTGTTGGCCGAGAGACTTTTGGTTTTGAGCGATACCTTAACCAAAATTTTTATCGATCAAGGGAATGGAAACATACTCGAAGAGATATTATTGTTCGTGACAATGGTTGCGATCTTGGAAGTCCTGATCGAGAAATTTTTGGTCGTATCATAGTTCATCACATCAATCCAATTACGATTGAAGACATTGAACACGGAAGAGATTGCGTCTTTGATTCTAACAATTTAATTTGCACATCACAAAACACAAGTAATGCTATTCATTATGGAGATGCATCATTATTAATTAAACTTCCTCAAGAACGCCGGAAAGGAGATACGCAATTATGGAAAGTAGTATATTAACATCAATTAAGAAGCTCCTCGGTATTGAGGAGGAATATGAACACTTTGATTCTGATGTTATCATGTATATAAACTCTGCATTTATGAATCTTAATCAACTTGGTATTGGATCAGAAGAAGGATTTAAGATTGAAGATGCTGAAGCTATATGGGAAGATTTTATAAGTGAAAGAGGAGATCTCGAGGGGGTTAAGTCTTATGTATTTTTAAAGACTCGTCTTATTTTTGATCCTCCTCAGATGGGTTATTTAGTGGAGGCAATTAAAGATCAGATTAAAGAACTTGAGTGGAGACTCAATGTTCAAGCAGAAGGAGGAGGTGCTTAAAATGGTGAATAAAATAATTAAAGACGCAACAGATAAAGAACTTGATGAGTTAATTATTCGATTGCGTAAAGAAAATGAGGTTCAATACCTTCTTAAAAACAATAATCGTAAAGATGAAAACAAAATAGCAGACAAATCAAAAACCATAAAAGAATCAACTGATGAAGAACTTGATATTCTGCTCAGACGATTAAGAAAAGAAAACGAAGTTCAAAATTTGGTAGGCGATCTTAAGCGAAAGAGTGCGCCTAATAATTCTCTCGATAATTCTATTTCATATGATAGACCGGAGGTTAGTACTGAAGCACCAATTGAATCCTTATATCACAAAGTAGATGATACACTTGCTCACTTTGGTATTTTAGGAATGAAATGGGGAGTACGTCGTCCGACTGGTCCTGATGGGTTAGTACGATCTAGTGGTAAAAGTAAAAAAGAAGTAGCTGAAGATTTTAAAAAATCAAGAGAGGTTAAGGCAAAAGGGTATAAGAATATCTCAACTGAGGAATTAAAAGAACTTACCAATCGGATGCAACTTGAAAAGACTTTAAGGGAACTCAAGGTTAGTGACTATTCGAAAGGCCTTGACGTTGTCAAAGCAATAACTGCTGCTGGAACGACCATTGCCGCTCTTTACGCAGTCAGTCAAACACCATTAGGTCAAAGTATTAAGAAAGCAATAAGTAAAACATAAAAAGGAGGAATAATCCAAATGCAAAATGAATTACAACATTTTGGTGTTCTCGGAATGAAGTGGGGAGTTAGAAGATATCAAAACCCTGATGGGACTTTAAGTGAAGCAGGTAGGAGTAGATATAGTCGGGGTTTTGATAAGGATATTAAATCGTTTAAACCATTTGTTAAAACTGGCATCCGAACAAAATCAGGAAAACAAGTCCTAACGGGTAAAGAAGTTCAAACTCAAATTAAAAACTTAGAAAAATTAAAAAAAGACCTTATTGCGAAACTTGAAGCTAAAGGTGTCAGAAGAGAAAAAGTTAATAAAATAAGAAAAGAAATGTCTTTTATGGACAAAGTTATTTATAATAAAGCAACGGCTAAATATGCAGAAGGACTTATAAGAAATCGTGGAATAGATAAAACAACAGCTATGAATGCGGCAAAAGGTAAAGCGTGGGTTAATACTGCTTTATCAGTTGGAACTGTTGGTTTGTATTTACCCTTTGCACTGATAGATCAGTACAAAACTACAAAAATATAATAAAAAGGAGGGTAATTTATGAGTTTATCAAATACCGCAACTCCTAAGTATTACGCTCAGTTTCGTGATGATGTACTACGAGGAAACATCCCCGTATGTAAAGAGATCTCAATGGAGATGAATCGCATAGATGATCTTATTGCAAATCGAGGTGTTTATTACGATGAAGACGCAGTCGAGGGTTTCATCGAATATTGCGAAAGTGAGCTAACTCTTACGGACGGCGCCGATTTGATACTCTTAGATACCTTTAAACTTTGGGGAGAACAAATCTTCGGTTGGTATTATTTTGTTGAGCGAAGCGTTTACGAGCCTAATGCTGATGGACATGGTGGTCGTTATGTTCGTAAGATGATTAAGAAACGTTTGATTAATAAACAATACTTAATCGTAGCTCGTGGCGCTGCCAAATCAATGTATGGAGGATGTATTCAAAACTACTTTCTTAATGTTGATACCTCAACAACACATCAAATTACTACAGCACCAACCATGAAACAGGCAGATGAAGTTTTGTCACCAATTAGAACAGCCATTACTCGAGCTCGTGGTCCTCTCTTTCAGTTTTTAACCGAAGGATCATTACAAAATACTATAGGATCAAGAGCTAACCGTGTAAAACTTGCATCAACTAAAAAAGGAATAGAGAACTTCTTAACCGGTTCACTCCTTGAAATTCGACCAATGAGTATCGATAAATTACAAGGTCTAAGACCAAAAGTAACTACCGTTGACGAGTGGCTATCAGGAGACATCCGAGAGGATGTTGTTGGCGCAATTGAACAGGGCGCCTCTAAATTGGATGACTATCTCATTATTGCAATGAGTTCTGAAGGTACTGTCCGTAATAGTTCGGGCGATACCATCAAAATGGAACTTATGAACATTCTTAAGGGGGAATATATAAACCCCCACGTTTCTATTTGGTATTATCGTCTTGACGATATACAAGAAGTTAGCGATCCTGCTATGTGGCCAAAGGCTAATCCGAATCTTGGTAAAACTGTTACGTACGAAGCTTATCAACTCGATGTTGAACGTGCTGAAAATGCTCCTGCTACACGAAATGATATATTGGCAAAAAGGTTTGGTATACCAATGGAGGGTTATACCTATTTCTTTACTTATGAAGAAACATTACCTCATAGGAAAAGAGAATTTTGGTCGTTACCATGTGCCTTGGGTGCCGACCTTTCGCAAGGAGATGATTTCTGCGCATTTACTTTTCTTTATCCTTTACCCCGTAATGAGTTTGGAATTAAGACAAGATGTTATATTTCATCGTTAACATTAAAGAAACTGCCAGGAGCAATGCGAATTAAGTACGATCAGTTTATTGAAGAAGGTTCTTTAATGGTGATAGAATGTATGGTTCTCGATATGATGGATGTGTATGATGATCTTGATAAATATATACAAGATAATCAACTCGACGTTCGTTGTTTTGGATTTGATCCATACAACGCTAAAGAATTTGTAACACGTTGGGAAGCAGAAAACGGGCCGTTTGGCATTGTGAAAGTTATTCAAGGGATAAAGACAGAATCCGTTCCTCTTGGTGAGCTTAAAACACTATCTGAGGAACGTGTATTAATTTTTGATCAGGAACTTATGTCTTTTGCAATGGGTAATGCAATTACACTTGAGGATACAAACGGTAATCGCAAACTTCTTAAAAAGCGATACGATCAAAAAATTGATAGTGTTGCTGCTTTAATGGATGCTTGGATTGCGTACAAGCAGAATAAAGATTCATTTGAGTAATATTTTATTAATGAAAGGGAGATGTATAATGGAAATTTTAACGAACAGAGAAATTGGATATCTTGATAACATTAACACTGAAACAGAAAAAATGAAATTAGGAACAAAGGTTCAGGAAATTATTGAAGCTGTAAATATCGCCGAAGGCGAACAAGGACCAGTAGGACCAGCCGGACCAGCCGGAGAACAAGGACCAGCCGGAGAACAAGGACCAGCAGGAGAACAAGGACCAGCAGGAGAACAAGGACCAGCCGGACCAGCAGGAGAACAAGGACCAGCAGGATTAATTGGGATACCAGAAGGTACACCAGTTAATGCAGTGAATGCAACAAAAGTGCTGTCAATTGACGGTGTAGTTATCGACGGAGAGACCATGACAACTGATAATGCTGAAGTCGAAGGAGCAGATATCTATGAGTTCGCCGCAGACATAGCTTTAAGTGTAGGAGCAGGAAATATTGCTGTTGATATCAATGATGTTACAGTAAAAGCAACTGATGATTTAACGATAGATACAAATCCGACACCTGGTGACACAATGACTATCGGAACAAAAGTATTTACATTTGTACCAAATGGTACTGGTAATGCGGATGGTGAGATTGACGTTGAAGCACTCCTTGCTGATACACAAATAAATATCATTGCAGCAATTAAAGGTACGGATGGTCATAATGATCCGCATCCTTTAGTTACTTGTGGCGAAGCGTTTGCGCTTGATATTTTGGCAATCACAGCTTTTATTGGCGGTGTTGCAGGTAATGCTATTGCAACTACTGAAACGTTTGCGGCAGAAACAAATATATTTAGTGCAGCGACTCTTCAAACGGGAGAAGATTGTTCAGCTACAGATGCTGTTACAGCTTTAGTTGCTGCTATCACGGCATCTGATACGCAAGGTGTAGGAGCGGTTGATGGAGAAGGAGATACTATAGAATTAACCTCCGATATTGCTGGTGTTATCGGTAACGGAATCGCGATTGATGAAGATATGGCTAACGGAGCATTTGCAGGCGGAGCAGTAGCTTTGAGTGGTGGGGTAGATGGTACCATTGGTTCTGATGGAGAAACGATGAAAGATGCTACTTATTTGTATATATCTATTCTTGAGAATACAATAAGTAATAAAAATTGGCGCCGCCATGCTCATGGAGCCGCATATTAATTGAAGAGAGCATAGCAGATTATATTTAATTTGCAAAGGAGGTGCTGCTATTGAGCGAATTACAACACTTCGGAATCCTTGGAATGAAATGGGGAGTTCGTAGAACACAAGCCCAGCTTGCTCGAACTGAGCGTAAAGATGTTAAATGGGTGACCAAAGGCAAAGGGTCTAGGATTACAGAGAAAGCTCGAAAAGCTTCTTCTGTACAAGCAGAGACATATGCAAGAAGCACAGTAGGACAACTACGTACCACTTCTGGGAGAATCAGTAAGACTTTTATTAATCAATATAATCAAAAACTCGCACAGTTAATGAGCGATAGAGTTAGAGATGTTTCAGCGCCTTCTGGTAAGCTTCTTAAATATGTGGCTAAACGAGGCGAGATAGGAGTTCATACAGCTCTTGCAGATCAAGGTTATAATATGAATCAAGTGGCGAAGGGTATTCATGCTTCTGGGCGAATTGCTTATAAACAAGATATTATTCGAAAAACCTAGGAAGGAGGGAGATTTGATTGCCAGAACTATTAACCACAAGACTTAAACATGCCTGGAATGCGTTCCGGAGTCGGGATCCCACGGTCTCTTCCGAACATCGAGAGATTGGTTATGGTGCTTATAGTCGACAAGATAGAGTAAGAATGCATGTAACTAATGAACGATCTGTCATAATTTCAGTTTATAATCGAATAGCACTTGACGTTTCCGCTGTGAATATGCAACATGTTCGTCTCGATCAAAATGGGAGATTCGAAGAAACAATTCTTTCCAGTTTGAATTACATCCTTACGTCTGAAGCTAACATAGATCAAACAGGTCGAGCATTTATACAGGACATTGTCATGTCGATGTTTGATGAGGGTGTTGTAGCGGTTGTTCCAGTTGATACAACTATGGATCCAAAGATTTCTGGATCATTTGACATTCAAACGATGCGAACAGGACGAATTATATCCTGGCATCCGAGACATATACGTGTTCGGCTTTACAATGATAATAAAGGGATTCAAGAAGAACTCACGCTTCCAAAAAGTACAGTTGCAATTATTGAGAATCCTTTATATTCAGTCATGAATGAGCCAAATAGTACATTAAAACGCTTGCTTAAGAAGTTATCTATTCTAGATGCCATTGATGAACAAAGTGGCTCTGGAAAGCTCGATTTAATTATTCAGCTTCCGTATGTTATTAAATCTAAAGCCCGAAAAGAACAAGCAGAAGAGCGTCGGAAAGATATCGAGGTACAACTTGCTGGTTCTAAATATGGAATCGCTTATACTGATGGAACCGAACGAGTTACTCAGTTGAATCGTCCTGCTGAGAATAATCTTATGACACAAATTCAATATCTAATCAAAATGCTTTATAGTCAGTTAGGATTAACTGAAGAAGTGTTTAATGGCACAGCAGACGAAAAGACTATGTTAAATTACAATAACAGAACTGTTGTACCAATTTTATTAGCAATTATTTCTGAGTTTAAACGTAAATTCCTAACCAAAACAGCTAGAACTCAGCATCAATCTATTATGTATTTTAAAGATGTTTTTAGTCTTGTTCCGGCAAATGAACTAGCTAATATTGCTGATAAATTTACAAGGAATGAGATTCTTTCATCAAATGAAATACGAGCCATTATTGGCTATAAACCTTCAAGCGATCCAGCGGCTGAGGAACTTCGGAATAAGAATCTTAATAAGGCTACTATTTCTGAAGTTGAAGATAATATTGATTGAAAATTTAAATAATAATTTCCTCTATTCGTGATAAAGTTAAGGAGATAAAAGAAACCCTTAATTCCGCGACAGAAGATATATTGAATAAAAAATAGCTCAACATTGTTGGAAACTTGCCAAACTGAGCTTGGCAAAATTAAAATTAAAAGTTAGGGGGACATACTTATGTCAAAAACCAAATATGACTTTGGTGGATATGCCACTAAGAGTGATCTTAAGTGCTCTGATGGACGTGTAATCCTTAAAGATGCATTTAAAGATCAGGATGGTCAAATGGTCCCGCTTGTATGGCAACATCTGCACAATGAACCAGCCAATGTTCTTGGCCATGCTGTTCTTGAAAATCGTGAAGATGGTGTTTACTGTTATGGCAAGTTTAATAATACAGAAGCGGGAAAGAATGCAAAAGAACTTGTTACTCATGGAGATATTTCTTCATTATCTATCTATGCTAATCAGCTCAAAGAGCAGGCAAAGAAGGTTATACATGGAGCTATCCGTGAGGTAAGTTTAGTACTTTCCGGAGCAAATCCCGGAGCATCGATAGACAACCTTAGTTTTGCTCATAATGATGGAACTTGGACGGAAGATAATGCTGAGGCTATTATCTATACTGGTCTTGAGTTTACTCATAGTAATGATTCTACAGGCAATAAGGAAGATAAGACAGTTGTTGAGGTTTTCGAGACTTTTAATGAGGATCAAAAATCTGTTGTTTATGCTATGATTGGTCATGCTGTTGATGAAGTTAAAAAAGACGAATCTCTTGGTTCTAAAGAAGAGGTTATTGATAAAGCTCTTCAGCATGCAAAAGGTATTGACGCTACAGTAAAAGATGTTTTTGATACCCTCAATGAAGATCAAAAAAAGGTAGTTTACTATTTGATTGGAGCCGCTTTGGAAGAGGCGGGTACTGAATCCGGAACTGCCAAACATTCAAATATTGATGAAAAAGGAGAATTAATTATGAAAAATAATGTGTTTGACCAGTCAACTCAGGAATCTTCTAAAAATACTCTGACACATGATCAGAGGATTGAGATTCTCAATGATGCAAAGCGTTTTGGCTCCCTGAAGGAAAGCTTTATTGCTCATGCTGAAGAGTATGGGTTTGATCCTATTGGTATTTTATTTCCAGACGCAAGAGACGTTGAGCCTGGTGGTCCTGTTACCATTAAGCGTGAGGACGCTTGGGTTGATGACGTTCTTGCTAGTACTAATCATACACCATTTGCAAGAATCAGGACTCGTATTGCTGATCTTACGGTTGATGAAGCCAGAGCAAAGGGTTATGTAACCGGTAATTATAAAAAGGAAGAAGTTATTCCTTTGCTTAAGCGTGCGACTACTCCGACAACCATTTATAAAAAGCAGAAACTTGATCGCGATGATATGGTTGATATTACTGACTTTGATGTTGTTATTTGGTTGAAGAAAGAAATGCGTGGTATGCTGAATGAAGAGATTGCTCGTGCGGTTCTTGTTGGTGATGGTCGTATTGTTGGTGATGAAGATAAAATTAACGAGGAAAATGTTCGTCCAATCGCTAAGGATGATGGTGCAGTCTTTGTTCACAGAGTTGAGGTTGAAGCGGAAGATACTACAGACGAAATTATTGACGAATTTATCCGGGCCAGGAAATATTATAAAGGTTCTGGCGTTCCTGCTCTTTATACTTCTACGGATCTTCTCACTGATATGTTGCTCGTAAAGGATAAAATGGGTCATCGGATATATAAAACTGTTCAAGAATTGGCTTCTGTTCTGCGTGTCAGTAAGATTATTGAAGTTGAGCCTATGAATGAAGCAGTACGTATGGTTGGCGAGGTAGAACATCAAATTCTTGGTATTGTTGTTAATCTTAAAGACTATACCATCGGTGCAAATAAAGGTGGAGAGGTTGCAATGTTTGACGATTTCGATATTGATTATAATCAACATAAGTACTTGATTGAAACTCGTATCTCTGGGGCATTAACAAAACCAAAGTCTGCACTCATTATCGAAAGAGTTCCGGCCGAAGAACCACAGTAATAAATCAATCATTTTAATAATGCAATTAACCTAAATTTAATTTTATTTTATAAAAGTAAAGGAGGATTTTATCATGGATAAAGTCTATGAACAGGCAAAAGATGTACATGTAAGAAACATTTATGTGTATACAAACGGTGAAGATGCATATGCTTACTCAGATGCTGCTTGTGAAGAAAAAATAGCAGCGGATGTATTAAGTGATCTGTTTATCAAAGGTGTTATAATCAACGATGATGGTGGTTTATTTAAACCAACAGGTTTTGTAGTAATCGAAGAAATTGGTTATATAACCTATATTAAACCGGATGAACAGACGCCCACCACCGCAGTACTTACTACTCTTTATTCTGAAGAATACGAAGAGCAGTAATAACTTCAAAATGGAAGTGAGGTAATAAGATGGCAAAGTTTTTTGGATCAATTGGTTATGCTGAGACAACAGAAACTGCGCCTGGCGTGTGGACAGAAAATGTTACTGAACGTAATTATTTTGGTGACGTTTTAAAGAATACACGACGTTTGGAGGCAGGGGAAAATCTTAATGACAACTTAGCAATTAATAATATTATCAGTATTGTTGCTGATCCTTTTGCCTATCAACACTTTCATGCAGTGCGATACGTTAAATGGATGGGGGTCTCTTGGAAGATTACTAATGTAGAAGTCCAGAGGCCCCGTCTTATCTTGACTATAGGAGGTGTATACAATGGGCCAACGCCTGCAACTCCAGAGTCTCCTTGAGATAATTCTGGGGAGTCGTAATGTATATTTTCAACCTCCGGAAACAGTCAAGATAGCATATCCTTGTATTATTTTCAGGCGTAGCAATATTGATACTGGTTTTGCGGATGATGCTTTATATATTAAGAACAAACAGTATCAAGTAATTGTAGTTGATGTAAATCCGGATAGTTTAATTCCGGAGAAGGTTTTAAATTTACCTATGTGTCAGTTTGACCGGCATTATACGGCGAATAATCTTAATCACGATGTTTTTAATCTTTATTATTAATTAAGGGAGGTTTATTTTTATGAAACTTATATGGGATGTAATAGGTGAGAGGATTTATGAAACCGGTGTAAAGAATGGTGTTCTTTATCCTAGAAGTGCTCTTGGCACTTATCCACTTGGCGTTGCTTGGAACGGTCTTTCAGGTATTACTGAGAGTCCAAGCGGTGCCGAAGCTTCACCGATCTATGCAGATGATATTAAATATTTGAATCTGATTTCTGCTGAGGAGTTCGGTGCTACCATTGAGGCTTACACTTATCCGGACGAATTTGCTGATTGTGATGGATCTGCTGACATTGCTACCGGTGTAAAAGCAGGACAGCAGAAAAGAGGCGTTTTCGGTCTTGCTTATAGGACTGCTCTCGGTAATGATGTTGATGATTTAGATCATGGCTATAAACTACATTTGATTTACGGTGCTATTGCGGCACCTTCAGAAAAAGCTTATGCTACGATCAATGATACTCCAGAGGCGATTACGTTCTCTTGGGAAATTACAACTACTCCAGTAGAAGTAGTAGATTTTAGACCTACTGCCTCTTTAGTTATCGACTCGACGAAGGTTGATGCTGATACCCTTGCTACTCTTGAGGATATTCTATTCGGAACAATAGCAGCAGATCCTCGTCTTCCATTACCAGATGAAGTAGCAGCATTATTTGCTGTTGGCGCACCAGCTGCGATAGCATTGTCATCAATTGATCCTGACGATGAAGACATTGATGTTGCCATAGATACAACTATTGTTCTTACGTTCAATAATGCAATCTTGCATGAAGCAATTGTTGTCGTGGATGAAGTCGGAGATATTGTTGCTGGAGCGAAACTTTGGGATGCAACAGACAAAATCCTTACCTTCACTCCAACTGTTGATCTTACTAATTCCACTGTATATATTGTTACTATCGGCGGCGTAGTGGATATTTATGGACAAGCGCTTACAGCTGTAGCTAAGAACTTTACTACAATTGCAGCCTAAATAATTAACTTAATGCAGAGAGCCGTATTCAGGGATAAAGGGCTGGCGGCTCTTTATTATTAAAATTAAAATTGAAAGGAGAAATTATTATGCTTAAGAAAACCATTACTTATATAGACTTCGATGGAAATGAGAGAAAAGAGGATTTTTATTTTAATCTTTCAAAAGCTGAAGCAATGGAAATGGAACTTGGCGTTACCGGTGGAATGACACAGATGCTCGAGAAGATCGTTGCAGAAAGAGATAATAAGAGACTTATAGAAAACTTTAAAGAAATTATACTGAAGTCGTATGGCGAAAAGTCGCCCGATGGTAGGAGATTTATTAAATCACCTGAACTCTCTATTGCTTTTTCACAAACACAAGCCTATAGTGATCTATTTATGGAGTTGGGGGAAAAAGCAGATATGGCCGCTGCATTTATAAATGGTATTATGCCTAAGCATGATGGTTCTAGCAGAAATCTAATACAAGGACCACCTCAGCAAAACAGTAATCCATCACAAAGACCTAATAGACCTATTTAGGTTTTAGGGGATATAAAAAATTTAAAAAGGAGGCGAAGAGAGAGTGTTACAATTAGAGGTACCTGAAAGAGAATCATATGACGAACTTACGTCATCGTTCATCACGATAAAGAAAGAGTCTCTACAGCTCGAGCATTCTCTCATCTCTCTTTCAAAATGGGAGTCGAAATGGTGTAAATCCTTCCTTAATAAAGAACAAAAGACCATTGAGGAGACGATTGACTACATTAGATGCATGACGATCACACAAAATATTAAATTTGAAGTTTACCTCAACCTTCCAAACGAGATATTTGATCAAGTTGAGGAATACATAAATCTTCCTATGACGGCTACGTGGTTCAGTAATAAACAGAGTACTCAAAAAAGTCGTGAAGTTATTACTGCAGAACTTATTTATTACTGGATGATTGCTCAGAATATTCCGATGGAGTGCCAGAAGTGGCATCTTAATCGATTACTTACACTTATAGATGTTTGTAATATTAAGAATCAATCTCCTAAGAAGCAGGGGCGTAAAGATATGCTGTCTAGTCGGGCAGCTTTAAATAAGGCGCGTAGATCACAACACAACACAAAAGGATGAATATAAATCCGGCAGTATAAAGGAGGGTCAACATGGTAGTAATTACGCATAGAGGTAATTTTAAGAATACTGAAAAGTTATTAAATGGCGCGAAGAAGCTGGATTATAAGAAAATTTTAGATCTATATGGGCAAGAAGGAGTTCGTGCGCTTGCTTCTGCTACTCCTGTTGATACCGGTTTAACAGCAAACTCTTGGAGTTATACAATCTCGGCTACAAAAAGTTCATATGTAATTTCCTGGACAAACTCTAATGTTAATAATGGAGTTCCAATTGCTATTCTCTTACAGTATGGTTATGGAACACGTAACGGTGGTTATGTTCAAGGACGTGACTATATTAATCCTGCGCTTCAACCAATCTTTGATAAGATTGCGGACGCAGCATGGCGGGAGGTAACTAAACTATGAGTAGATCGATTGACGAGCGTATCGTAGATATGCAATTCAATAATCAACAATTCGAATCGGGTATAAAAGATAGTCTTGGCTCTCTTAATAAACTTAAGAAGGGTTTAGATTTGGATGGAGCTTCTAAAAGTTTATCAGGTCTAAGCAATGCCGGTAAGAATTTTTCACTCGCAGGAATTGCTGAGGGGGTCGAGAAGATTTCTAGCAGGTTTACTACTCTAGGCATTATAGGTATAACCGTCTTACAAAACATAACCAACTCTGCAATAGAAGCCGGAAAACAAATGATTAAGTCTTTAAGTACTGATCAAATAACTGCAGGTTGGGGTAAATATGAACAAAAGACAGCATCTGTTCAAACTATCATGAATTCGACTGGCAAGAGCATTGATGAGGTAAATGGTTATCTTGGAAGATTAATGTGGTTTTCGGACGAAACAAGTTATAGTTTTACTGATATGACAGCGGCACTTTCACAAATGACAACTTCGGGTGGTGATATTGATAAACTTATTCCATTAATTACTGGCGTTGCAAATGCTACTGCTTATGCTGGTAAAGGTGCTTTAGAGTTTCAAAGATCGATGTATAATTTAAGCCAATCTTATGGAAGTGGCGCGCTTCAATATATAGACTGGAGAAGTTTAGAACTTGCTGGTGTTGCTGGAAAAGATTTAAAACAAGTTTTAATCGACACAGGTGTTGAAATGGGTAAAATTGCTAAAGGTGAAGTTACCTTAGGAAATTTTGCCGAAACATTAAAAGATAAATGGGCCGATACATCTGTTATGGAGGTTGCTTTTGGGAAATTTTCTCAACTTTCAGAAGAAACATATAAACTTGTTGAGGCTGGTCAGTATGATACAGCTGCAGAAGCTATGGAAGCATTAGGCGGAAAATTTTCTGAAATTGCCGAAAAAGCATTTAAATCTGCACAAGAAGCTAAGTCATTTTCTGAAGCAATAGCCGCTACAAAAGATGCAGTTAGTTCAGGATGGATGGCCTCATTTGAACATATATTTGGCAATTATGAAGAAGCTACAAAATTATGGACAGCTGTAACTAGTGAACTTTGGGACATCTTTGCTAGCGGAGCAGAATCTCGAAACGAAATGCTTGCAGCATGGAAAGCAGGAGATGGTAGATGGGATCTAATTGAAGGCGCGTTTAATGTTCTTGAAGGTATTAGAGAAATTTTAAGACCTATAGGCGAGGCTTTCAGAGACATCTTTCCTTCAATGACAGCAGAACGATTACTCGAGATTACAAAGAATTTTCGTGATCTTACAAGGAACTTCAAAATAGGAGAAGAAACTGCTGATAATCTTAAACGGACATTCAAGGGTTTATTCGCTTTTCTTGATATTGGAAAACAATTCTTTTCTGCAATTGGAAAAGGAGTAGGAACATTATTAAAAAACTTACTTCCTGCTGGTCGTGGATTACTTTCCTTTACAGGATCAATCGGAGACTGGCTTGTGGCTCTTAATGAGACAATCAAGACGGGAGATGTATTTAACAAAGCATTAGAGAAGATCGTTAAAGGTATTGAATGGGTTTCGGAAAAAGTCAAAATTGGTATAACTACTATCATTGATTTCTTCAAGTCTTTTGGCAAAGTTGATTTAAGCGGGATTTCTTCTTTCTCTGAACGAATTAAAATAAGATTTGAACCTCTTACAAAACTTGGTGAATTTATAAGTGGGCCTTTTTCTAAAATGGTCGAAATACTTAAAAAAGTGGCGCCCATCTTCTATAAAGTTACTGAGATTATAGGTAAAGCCTTTGGTAATCTTCGTGAGAAATTAGGGACAGCTCTTGATAATAGTGACTTTAACTCGTTCTTCGACATCTTAAATAGCGGGTTGTTTGCAGGTATTATGGTTGGTATAAGTAAGATTAGTAATAATTTAGGCAACTTTACAAAATCAGCAAGATGGTTTCTTGATGGTATTACCGAGTCTCTTGAGGCTATGGCTTTAAAATTAAAAGCGGCTGCTCTTCTTAAAATAGCTATTGCTATTGGTGTATTAGCTGCTTCTCTTCTTTTATTGTCTATGATTAATTCCGAGAAGCTTACAATGGCTTTAGCTGCTATAACTACACTATTTGTTAATCTTTTTGGCTCATTAGGAATCTTTGAGAAGAGTATGGCTGGTACGAAATTTATAGGGCTTAATAAAATGGCACTTGCAATGATTGGTATATCTGTTGCTATTCTTATTTTATCTGCTGCATTAAAGAAATTAGAGGGCATTGATCAAGAAGGAGTTACTAATGGTCTTGTTGGTATTACGGCTTTAATGGCAATGTTGATTGGATCAATGAAAGTACTTTCTGCTAATACTGGTGCTTTAATAAAAGGTACCGCTGGTTTTGTTATATTTGCGGCAGCTATAGTAATTCTTACCAGCGCTGTAAAGAAACTTGCGGAACTTGATCCAGCTAGCTTAGCAAAAGGTCTCATTGGTGTTGGTGTATTAATGACTGAACTTGCCCTATTTATGAAAGTAACTAACCTTGATGGCATGGGTGTTGGAAAGGGTGTAGGGATCTTACTTTTGGCAGTAGCTATATCTATATTGGCAATTGCTGTAAAGAAATTTGGTGGACTTGACACTAGTGTCCTAATTAAAGGATTGATCGGTATTACGGCTGTTTTTACGGCTCTTGCAATATTTGTAAATGCTACTGGTGATGCAAAGAAAGTGATATCTACAGCGATTGGTTTAACTATTCTTGGCGCGGCAATGCTTATATTTGCTAGCGCGATTGAAAAGATGGGTAATTTATCGATGGAGCAAATTGGAAAAGGGCTACTTACAATGGGTGCTGCGCTTGGTATTATAACCCTTGCCCTTCAGTTTATGCCAAAAAGTACGATAAGTATTGGTATTGGGCTTTTAGCAATAGCTGCGGCATTACTTATCCTGTCGACAGCACTAAGTAACATGGGGGGAATGTCTTGGGAAGAAATAGCTAAAGGACTTATTGTTTTAGCTGGTTCTTTAACTATTATTGCTGCAGCAATGTATTTCATGACTACAGCTTTGCCAGGTGCGGCAGCATTATTAGTTATTTCAATAGCACTTACCATATTGGCTACTGTATTATCGAAACTTGGAAATATGTCACTTTCAGAGATTGGTCATGCATTACTTACTTTAGTTGGTGTATTTGTTATTCTTGGAGTAGCAGCTCTTATCTTAGGTCCTGTAACGCCAATTCTTTTAGCTCTTGCCGGTGCAATTTTATTATTTAGTGTCGCGACATTAGCTGCAGGAGCAGGGGTATTACTATTTTCTACAGGATTGGCTGCTTTAGCCGTTTCTGGTACTGCTGGTGCAGCAGCACTTGTGATTATTGTAACGAGTCTTTTAGGATTAATTCCGATGGCAATGGAACAAATTGGAAAAGGCATCATTATATTTGCAAGCGTTATCAAAGAGGGAATTCCTGCCATTGCGGAGGCTATGAAGGCTGTTTTGCTATCGATTATCGCTATTATTATCGAAGTAACGCCTGAGATTATAGCATGTATAATGTTTCTCTTGATAACATTACTTGTTGCTCTTAAAGATGCTGTTCCTAAAATGGTAGATTCCGGCTTAAAACTTATTGTTGGTATACTTAAAGGTATTGCTGAGAATATCGATGAAGTAGTAGCTGCTGGTATTGATGTAATATTAGGGTTCTTAAAAGGCGTAGAGTCCAAGCTTCCTGACGTTATTGATTCGGCATTTACATTAATTATAGCGTATATCAATGGGTTAGCAGATGCTATTCGAAATAATCATGATGCTATATTTGATGCTTGTGAGAATTTAGTTGATGCTATTCTGGATGCCTTTAAGTCTTTAGCTTCTAGATTTACAAAAGTAGGAGAAAACGTAGTTACAGGTTTGACTGATGGTATTAAAAACACAATAGCTAAAGCTAAAACAGCCGCTTCAAATTTAGCAAACAATATAGCTACTACTTTTAAAAATATTCTTGGTATTAAATCTCCGTCAAAAACTTTCCAGGATTATGGTTTGAATATTATTGAAGGTTTAAAAGCAGGCATCAAAGATAATACGCCTAAAGTTGTTAAAGAGACTGAAACTATGTCTAAAAAAGTTAAAGAGGCAGGCTTAAAAGAAACTGTTGCGTGGATAGAAAAACGCAAGTATTATAACCAATTAAGTTTGAAAGAAGAACTCGCTACTTGGGAGAAATTACAGAAACGGTATAAACAAAATTCTGAAGAACGTCAAAAGATAGATAAAGAAATCTATAGAGTCAAAAATGAATTGATGAAAGAGGAATACAATCAATCAATTGCATGGATTGACGAAAAGAAATTTTATAATCAATTAAGTCTTAAAGACGAACTTGCCGCCTGGGAAAGAGTGCAAAGTAGATATTTGGAAGGCACTGAAGAGCGTAAAAGAGCGGATAGAGAAGTATATACACTCAAGAACAATTTAATTAAATCGGAGGAAGAAGAAGGGAAAAAAGCATTCGATCACTCAGTTAATTGGATTGATGAAAAGAAATATTATAATCAATTAAGTCTAACTGAAGAACTTGCTGCTTGGAAAAGAGTGCAAAGTAGATACTTAAAAGGCACCGAAGAGCGTAAGAAAGCAGATCGAGAAGTATACAGAGTTAAAAAGGAACTAACAGAGAAACAAACACAAATTGATGAAGAATACTATACAAAATCGCAAGAAATTAATAATAAGTTAAAAGATAATATTAAATCTCTTCGAGATGAGTATATAAATGCGGTCGAATCAAGGGCTGATTCTTTATATAGTTTTGCTGGATTATTTGATGAATTTAGAGAGCAGCAGAAAATAAATGGTGATAGTTTAATTATTAATCTCACCAATCAAGTTCATGCATTTGAGGCTTGGCAGAGAAATATTAATTCGTTAGCAACAAAAAAACTGCCCGACAAGTTAATGGAAGAACTCAGAAGTATGGGTCCTAGTTCAGCAGCGCAAATTGATGCTTTAAATCGTTTGAGCGCGCCAAAATTAGAGGCCTTCGTATCGCTATGGCAAAGAAAGTATTATGCAGCCAATAAACAGGCTACAAGTGAACTTGAAGATATGCGTATAGAAACTAATAATCAAATAGCAGCCTTAACATCCGAAACAGATAAAGAACTTGAAGGTCTAAAAAGTATATGGGCAAGACAAATATTATCTTTAACTATCACTACTGTCGAACAGTTTACGGAGTTAAATACTGAAATAGGAAAATCAGTTAATATCCTTAAAAAAGATACAGCAGAGGAATTTGTATCTCTTGGGAACAGTATCAAGGAGGTATTTGTTAATAATGAATGGACTGAAGTTGGATCTACCGTTATAACAAGTATAGCTGCGGGTATTAAAAATGCAGTTGCTCATTTAGTTACTGTAACAAAAGAGACTGTTATTATGGCGGTAACCGCTGCTAAACAAGCTCTTAATCAGAGAATCAATGAAGAGGGTTTTATAGATCTTTCACCAACTATTAGTCCTGTACTTGATTTAACGGATATTAGCGAAGGACTTAGAGCGATATTTGACAAAAGATACTATCTTTCGGTAGCAACTACAGGTATTAAAGCAGCAAATATATCAACAAGTTTAGAAGGGCCAAGTAATCCTGGTCCACCAAGGGCCGGTATAATAAATAATGAAGATTCGAGCAGTTTAACGATTAAGAACTATTATACTGTACGAGGCGACAGCGATATTCGTAAGATTAATCAAGATTTGAGGAACACTTTAGATCGGTATAATAATGCGAAAGGGGTGTTGGTGCCGTGATAGGTAGTTTTATATTTAATGATATAGAAAGTAGTGCATTTAGTTTGGTTTGCAAATCAGTTAAGCGGCCATTACTCCCAGCAGTCAAAGTGAGTCGAATTGAGATATTAGGCACTTCTGGTGTTCATGATTTTAGCGAGCATGAGTATTCTTTAAGGCCTATAATAATGCGTATAATCTATATTGGTACAAGTTATGAGGAATTACGTACAAGGGCTCGTAGTATTGCCGCTTGGTTGAGCACAAATGTGTGGGCTAAATTAATCATCAAAGATGAAGACGACAAATATTATTTAGCTAAAGTTACAAGTGAAATAGATTTAGAAAGTTTATGGGAATCCGGCACGGCTGACATCGATTTTGATTGCCAGCCCTTTGCTTATTCTGTAGATGAGTCTATATTTAGTTTCTTAGCAGTGGCCGTAACACCTTATGAATTTACTAACTTGGGGACTCGACTGATTAATTATCGGAGCCCTCAGGGTAGCAAGTTTCTAATAGAGGTTGAAGGGACATGGACGTCAATAACGTTATCTATTAACGGAAAAACGTTAACGTATCCAGAAGAAGTGCTTGTAAGTGATATACTTACGATTGATAGTATTGAAATGGAGGCTACTTTAGGAGAGGTTAACGTATTTGGCGATCTTACTGGCGACATTGACGATTTCTTCACTTTAATTTCTGGGGACAATACACTTACTATTGATGGTATAAATTTTGATGTAGAAGTAACTATTAAGTTTATTTCATTATGGTTATAGGGAGGAGATGGCAAAATGATTAAAATTTTAGATAGTAATTTAATTAGGGTTGGTATCATTAAAAACGCCATCTCTTCTGGTCGTCTTGAAGAGATTAATGGAGAAAACACCTTAGATTTCACAGCAATTTTGGATGCTAAGTTGAATGCTTTTATTGATGAAAATACTATATTTGAACTTGACAATGAATATTTTGATATTGCACGCTTTAAGAAAGATACAAATGAAGATAATACTTATACTCTTGAAGTTGAAAGCGAGCATGTTTCTTACAGGTTAAATGATCCTCTATTAAACGTTGAATACTTCACAGAAGAAGGAACGCCAACTTATATTTTAGGTCAAATCTTAGACGGTACTGATTTCACGATTGGAACAATCGAGTATGAAGATGTAATTACATATTCTGCGCAAGAAGCAAAAAGTCGTAGAGGCTTATTAATGGAGTTTGTTGCATATTTAGGTGGTGAAATTTCTTTTTCGAACTTCGAAATTAGTATAGTAGTACACAGAGGTAGTTCGGTTGTAAAGTCAGTGATCAAAGGGAAGAATGTCAACGTTGTAAGTAAAATCTTTAATAAAAGACAAAAGGATACGGACGGTAATTCTATTGTATCATATTCTTGTGAGCCAATTTATTTGCCGACGGATAACTATACTCTCGGAGACGAGATCTTATTAATTCAAACGGATTTAAATATTCGAGAACAATTAAGAGTGGTGTCTTTAAGATATAACCCATATAATAGTCGAGAAGTAACATTTCAGTTCGCCAATTATGTAAATGGTTTGGCGGATCGGTTATATCATATAGAGACCAGTACAGTAGTAAAAGATAAAATATATAATGGTACTCGAATAGGTCCTGAGTTTGGATTCGAGGCCATTCGTAGTGATAAGAAAGCACGTGCATATTTCCGAAGTGATGGTATGGCGATGCAAGCAGGCGATGGTGTGGGTAATTATGCAAACAAACTATATTATGATTATAATCCTGAGACGGACGAAACCATATTAGTTTTTGATGGCATATTATCAGCACAAGTTATTGAAGCAGTTGCGGCAACCATTGATATTGTCGTATCTTACACCATTATTACCCAGAACCTCTATGCTTCTGATGGACGTGTTACCAAGTTAACGGTTGACAGACTTTTAACAGGTAATGTACTTGACGGTGATGAATATATATACTATATTGATATTCATGATCAGTATGAAAAGTTTATCGAAGCTCATCGTAGGGATGATCTTCCTCAAATTCAATATACGAATGCAGAAGATGAACTGCTATACTGGGCTGATGAAGAGCATGAAACTATGGGAATAGAGATTACTGATTTTCCTGTAAAGGTATATCAATATGATTTATTGGAAAAAATGCAACTATGTTTTGAGATGGTTGGAGCATATATGGTACCTAAAATTATGCTTGGCGCTGGTGATGGTATTTTAGAAAAAAGTGGAAAAGCTGAAATATATAAATCTGAATTAGGATTATTTATTAATTATTATAAAAATACTACTTCAGAATTACGTCAGATAAAATTAACAAATGATGGAATTGTAATGACACCATCATTTTTAATATTTCCAGACACAACAAATGATGCCCAAGTAAATGCAGAATCTGAAACAACTTTGCAAGGAATAGATATTAGTTTTAAAAATACAACAAGAGTAGCTTTTGATGTCCAAATAGATGTAACTGCTTCAGTGGCAATGACTGTAACAATTAAGGCTAGAATTGCAGGGGAGACACATAGACAAACAATTAAATATTTTGCAGGGGCATATAAAGATCAAGTTGTTTTCAATGGAATATTTGATATTGTTGCTGTTGGTTTAAAGACTGTAGATTTTACAATTACTCCAAGTTCAGGAACAGCTACTATTGAAATTGGAGAATATCGAATGATGTTAACAGTAAGAGATGCAGAAGCAACAGAAGCAGCTGGATGGCCGGAAGCGAATGTCGAGGATGCAATAACTTCTATAGCTGCAAAAATATTAGATTCGATTTTGGTAGTATTACCAACCGATATTCAGGTAGAGTCAGAAGATACTATAAGCTTAATATTAACAGATGATGTGGAGGTGCAAGTAACATGATAAATGAAAAAATTAGTGGAATTAATATCAAAGGACAAGCTAGGATACAGCTTTTTGAAAAGGGTAAAATTATAAAAGATATTCAAAAGGAAAATTTTATTGGGGCGCCAGGTAAGCGTTGGCTTATGGCTTGTGCACTAGGGCAGTTACGAAGTTATATAGAAGCCAACGTGACTCGCAAAAAAGGTTTTTTATCATCAAATGATATGTTCAATAGGCTTGTACTGACAGATAATGTGGATGAAGTTTTGCAAACTGTTAAAGTAATACCCGGAAATGTTATCGGATGGGCTGATAATGAACCTTATGCGTTAGGGGATATAGACCGAGGCACGATTAATGTCGGTGAGTCAGTTTTTGACCCGGATGCATTAACGCTTAAACTCGTTTTTGATTTCGGCACAGATAAAGCTAATGGTACATTTAAAACTGTGGGGTTTCGAAGTTATTATGCTACATCAGACTACAATGTGAAAATATATCAAGAACTTACTGCTGCTGGAAAGGGTTGTTGTATTAATGGAACCGATATTTACTTTAATTATTCCACTAGTCTATATAAGTTTAATGCAACTACAAAACAGACAGTACAACTAAGTAATATACAAAATGGGAGCGTTAAGGGATTTGCTTATTATAATAATAAAATATATTATATTTATGATACCGGTACTTATGATCAGGTTTGGGCGTATGATTTAACTACTGACACTAATTCGCAGATTGTGCAACTACCTGATGATGATAGTTATGGTATATTATTTGATGGGGCTAATTTTTATCGTACCTATAGTTCAGGCGCTTATCGTTTATACAAGTATGATACAGATTGGGCTTATATATCATTTTCAGTTCTACCCGTCGGATGGACACACGATATTAGTATAGTAAATCCGGGTTGGATTATGAAACCTGATGGCGAAGAATTAGATATGTCAGATCTTATAACCACAAGGCAAAATGTAATATTAGCAGCAACTAATAGTCAGGTTGTAAAATACGGAGATAATTATTATAAACCAAATTTTGCTGTATTTTATCCCTCTGTATATGAGAGTTCTACTGATACGGGTTTTGCGCGAGGAAATAATTGTGGTCCCCAAACTGGCTTCGGAGCATGGCAGGGATATCAAAATATGGGGTCGTGTATAGTCTTAGATACCGCAGTAACAAAAAACGATACTCAAACTATGAAGGTGACATACACTTTTAGTATTACATTATAACTTTATATTAGGTTAAAAAATATGATAGAGGGGAAACAGAATATGGAAACATGGATGCAAATGATCATAACCGTTGTCTGTTCAGTTATAGCATCATCGGGTTTTTGGACATATGCTCAGAAAAAAGTCGATCGAAAAGATGTTACTCGAGAGATGCTTCTTGGTCTAGCTCATGACCGTATTATATATCTTGGTTTACAGTATATTGATCGTGGAGATTGGATTACACAAGATGAATACGAAAATCTCAATGACTATTTATATAAGCCATATGGTAAAATGGGGGGCAATGGTTCAGCAAATCGTATAATGAAGGAAGTAGATAAGTTAAGGATTATCAAATCAACTTATAACTACAAGGAGGTATATTCGGATGATAAAAGAAAAATATAGATTTAATAAGCTTACACCTAGTGAGTTTATAGGCGAAACAAACGATCCGAAACCGATAGTATCAATTCAATTTCCTGAGAATAATGTTTTACCATTATCAGAATATATTGAAACTGATGGTGAGGGCAATATAATTGACCGTTGGATATATGATGGAATTCGGTGGAATTTAAAAACGCCTATAGGAATAACATATCTATATAATAGATATACTAATAATGGTGCAATATCAGTAAACATTGAAAATGTTACTACTTCATGGATGTTAAAACATATATCATTACATTTAAGTGGTGTAGGTGTAGGCGGAAATCTTATCGTTACAATAAATAAAGGTGCGGGCGTAGTTTATGATATATTGCTCGATGTCCAAGATATGACTGATATTCGTGATTATTTGAATGTTTTTGAATCGGAAATAATGTTTGAGATCACTGATACATTAGATATTGTTTGGGCTAATCCTAGTAATTTAACATATGGACTTGAAGTAGCTTATATATCAGTATAATTAAAAAGTTTAGACTCTATAAAGTAGGAGGCTTAATAATCTAAAAAAGAAGGAGGTGATAGTATGAAATATTTGAATGGAGTACGAGCAACGAACGATGCTGCCCTTATTGCTATTCAAGCCAAGACAGATAATCTCCCCACAGATCCTGCGGATGAGTCTTTAATAGAAGCGGCTATAACTGCAGCGCACGCTACAACCGATGGCAAGATAGACACAATAGATGCAAACGTTGATAGTATATTAGCGATTACCGGTGCACCCGTTAGAAAGGTAATAACATTTGCTGATACAGGTGCAGACGTACCTGTCTTTACAGTTACTGGTGGAGTCCGGGTTAAAATAATCGTAATATGTACTACTAGTTTGGCATCTGCTGCCGGTTGTACTATAGGTCTTAAAGCTGGTGATGGTGAACTTATACCCGCAACGTCTTCTACAGATCTTATAGCTGGAGAAATATGGAACGACGCAACTCCTACATTGATGCTGGAAAGATATTATGATGCAGTTCTTGATTATGTCATAGGAGATGGCACTGATATTTCCATTGACGTTGAGGATGCAAAACAGGTTGATAGTGGGGTACTTGCTTTCAATCTCACATTTGAACCTATAACTGCAGATGGCGCTGTAGTTGCCGCTGCATAGTTGATTTTATAATCATCTTTACAGTCTAAATAATAGGCACATAAGGAGAAAATATATAAAAAAAGGAGGAATGTATAATATGAACAAGATTAAATTTGGTAAATGGATAGTCCTTCTCGTAATTATTCTTAATATTATTTTTACTGCAGTTGTCTTGTGGGTCTTTTGTCGAACTGGATCAGAACCATCCTCTTTAATAGGTGCATGGTTTGGGTTTACAACAATTGAACTTTGGGCTCTAGCTGGAATTAAAAAAAAGGAGGTAGAATGCCGTGAACAAGACGAATCTGGGATTGGTGAAATTTGCAAAAAAAACACTAGTTGAAAATTGGGGTTATGTGAGAGGTACATATGGTAAAAAGCTTACAGAAACAATTTTACAGGAAAAAATTGAACAATGTGGTACTCATGTAACGAAGTTTCTTGATTTTATCCGGAAAAACTACATGGGAAGGCGTACAGTTGACTGTGTGTGCTTCATAAAGTCCTATATTTGGTGGGACGATGTTAAGGGAGAGCCAGCATACCAAAAGTATATAAACGGCATTCTTGTGGATGTCACTGCAGATAGTATGTTTAATGCCGCAAAGGTAAAAGGTAGGATTGCTACAATACCAGATATTCCTGGGGTTTGTGTCTATAAAACGGGGCATATAGGTATATATGCAGGTCATGGACAGGTTATCGAGGCAAAGGGAACCGTTGATGGTGTTGTACAAACTTCCCTGAAAGGTATAGGCTCGAGTAATTGGACGTTCTGGTTTAAATGTCCATATATCGAATATATTAAAGAAAGTGAACTTATACAGGCAGTAAAGTTTATTTCTGCGAATATTCCCGGAGGGCTAGATATTGCTGGCTGGACAGGTAGTAATAATACTTGGAAGGCGGAATGGGTAGATACCTTAATAATAAAAATAGCAGATGCTTGGAAAGGAGAAAAAATATGAAAAATAGATTGAGTCTTGCTTGGTTGTACGCTGCACTTATTCGTGCAATTAGAACCGTTGCACAGACGGCACTTGGTATGTTTACTGTAGGGGCTGCTATGAACGAAGTAAACTGGAAGTATGTAATATCTGTTGCTCTCGTAGCGGGTATATATTCGATCCTGACAAGTCTCGCAACGAATCTTCCTGAATTAGGGGCCGATGGAGTTCTTCAAATCGATACTTCTAATCCAGCAAAAGATATTTATCGTTTAACACTTAATAACGAGCTTGAAAGTTTACGAACGAAAACATCTATTACACTATCTGTAAACGCTTCTGCAAAACTTTCGCAAGAATAACTTAGCCTTTAATGAATGAAGAAAAGTTATTTGAAAGGAGAAAGCGTATGAATATATTCACTAAACGAAATAAGAAAACTAATCTTGAGATGGAGATAGACTCAATTTTAGAGTATATGTCAACAATAAAACCTGAATCAGATGGATATACCGCAATAGCGAGTAATTTGGAAATGCTTTACAGGGCGAAGGGGAATGAAAAACTCTACCGTGTAAGTCCAGATACGATTGCTATTGTAGTATGTAGTCTGATAGAAGTGTTGTTAATGTTGCATTATGAAAAAATTGGAGTAATTACATCAAAAGTGTTAGGACGTATTTTAAGAGGGCGTGTGTAACAACACGCTTTCTCTTTTTATATTTTCCTCGCAGAAATTACATACTATATAATGAAAGAGATGGTTAGTTGAAAATAGTAGACTAAACGCAGATGAGCATGAGCTATGCGCTCAATAATAGGCATTCTGTACATCTCTTTTATATATTTCGCTAAACTTACAAAGCATATTTTAAAAATTTTTGAAAGGGGGATTATCATTATGAATGATAATACATTTAAATCTATTATAAAGGAACAACTGAAACGTTGTACAGATATTCTGACACATAAAACGATGGAGTATGCTACGAACGATAGATTACATAATTTTAAAGTAGCTGCGGCATTACAACTTACCACACCAAAGAATGCTCTAGCAGGTATGTTAGCAAAACACACAGTATCTATTTATGACATGTGTAGATCTAATAATACCTATTCAATAGAGAAGTGGGAGGAAAAGATTACTGATCATATGAATTATCTTATTTTACTTCTGGCTATTATTAAAGAGGCTAAAATCAATGATGAGTCCGCTATTAATAATGGTGATTGGTGAGATAATTGAAAAAATTTAAAATTAATCGCGAATAAAACATATGCTCTAATAGAAATCATATTTTGAAAGGGGAATCATTATGAAACTTACAGATATAATTGTATCGGTAATAATTAAGAGAGGAATTATTTATGAGGCTCGGAATGTAAATGTGGAATTTACAATTCCAAATATAAAGACGGACCAAATAGATTTAAGTCAGCTTAAAGGAGTAAAGATACAATTCAAAGCAGATCATATGATACTCAAAATTGATAAAGAAGGAGGAGCTTAGGCTTCTTTCTTTATATTTTTAAAAGGAGTTGAATTTATCCATGGAAAAAACGAAATGTGTTAAATGTGGTGTGGAACTTAAATGGGGCGGTTTTGCCTATAATCAAGATACTTGTTGGGCATGCTTCAAAGATATAGTGCTTCTTATATTGTCTAACTTACAAGGCGAAGAAAGAGAAGCTATAGTTTGGATGATGTCAATAATGGCCGAACGTTATGATTGTAAATGGTAAGTCGCGGCGTTTACAAGGCCTCTAATGAAACTATATTTTAAGGAGGAATTATTATGAAATTAAATTCGAAAGAATGTAAGAAAGCATTGAAAAGATACAGGGGGAAAAATGACATAGAGAAACTAGCAATAAAGATATTATTAGCTAGAAGCGAAGATGTCGTTGATATGCCTGGTATACAGGATATGGGTAATAAACGAATTGACGAATTAGCAAACGTAATAGGAAAGATTAGAAGTGATATAGGGATCGAGGGAGAAGTTTAGGCTTCTTTCTTTTTCGTAGTAAAATAGAACTTATACTGAAAATAAAAAATTGAAGGAGGAGTATAAAATGACTATTTTAGAAAAGAGCAACATTATTAGAACAGTGTTTATGGATGGTGTAAAAGCACAACTTAGCCAGGAATGGACTTGGGGAGCAACCGCGGTCATTGGATTACATCAAGGTCTTAAATACAAAGGAAATATTAAGACGGGTATATCTGGTGGATTAGCGGTTCTGATAGTGCTCGCTGGCATGAACGGTGCTTACAACATTGCATCGCATTGGGATAAAATTAAAAACGTTCTTAAGGAAAAAGAGGAGTAAAATCCTCTTCCTTTTTACTTCGCAGTTAAAACAAAGCTTATAATGAAAATAAAATTTGAAAGGAGAATTATTATGTTCACGACAAGTGATAAAGTAGCATTAGGAATCTGTGGGGTTGTAGTCCTCACAGGATTGGTAGTAGTACAAAAAGCATGGAAGGGAATAATAGAAATTCGTGAAAGGAACGTTTTATTAATGAAAATTACAAAAAGACTTGGAGAGAAGATATTAAAGTCAGAAGAGGCTGAATAAGCTTCTCTTTTTTACCTCGCGAGAATTGCATAGGTTATAATGAAGAGGAAACAACGTAGTAATACGAATGTTGGTACCAAAGAGAAGGTCCCCGCGTTGTTTAGTAAGAGGAAGCAGTTGGATACTCGCTGACACCTCTTTTTATATTTCGCTAAATTTATCAACGTAGCATAATGTTTTTGGAGGAGAGGGTTTATGATGAAGACTATAGTTTTTATTAATAATTTTATCTTGAAAGGAGGAGAGTTTATAATGAAGGTTATAGATTTTATTATGATTTTTATTAAAAAAATGAAAGAAAAAAAAGAAGCTTTAAATATTTCAAGTCTTATGATGGTATTTGCACACACGACTAAGTCGCGAGAAGAATTATGTTATTTGGCCTTCGTAGACAAATTAACGGATAATTATAACCGGAATATGTTAGAAGAATTTCGGGAAAAATTTGATACGATGGATATATTTGTTAGTATCGTTGATATAGATAATCTTGAAATGATCAACAGTACAAAAGGCCATCACACAGGTGATAAAACTGTTAAAAGAGTTGCAAATGACCTCCAAGAATATTCTAATTGGGTATTTAGGCTTAGTGGTGACGAATTTCTTGCTCTTGGTAGTATACCTATTTCTAAAGATATTTCCGGAGTATCATATGGCACAGTTTATAAACCATCAAATTTATCTCTCTGTGATGCCATGAGAACTGCTAATTTCTTAATGTGTAAAAGTAAAAAGAAAAAAATGGAGTTCTTAACGTCTGAGAAAAAGAGGTGGAAAAGTGGAATCTTTAATATTTAAAAAGGAGAAAGATTATGGATGATGAGCTAATGGTTTTATGTAAAAAATTCACCAAAGATCATAAAAATTACAATATATCTTCAAACGCTATAGTTAATGCATTAAAACGTGGTGGAGTTAAAACTATAAATGATCTAAAAAACGCATCCATAGAGCATATTTTAAAGTTTAGGAGTATTGGAGATAAAAAACTGGATATTATTATTAAAATGAAAGGAGAAGTAAAATGAGAACTAAAAGCAAAAAAGAAATAAGAGACTGTTCAATAGGCGTTCGATTAACTCCATCCCTTAAGAGAATATTAATTGATGACGGTCTTCCCATCTCTAACATTGTGGAGTCTGGAATTATATACTTTTTAAAATTATCTACCGAAGATAAAGTAAGATTCCTAGCAAATAATACATTTGAAAAAGTAAATCCGAACGACTTCCAGAGATTAGAAAAAAGTTTTGATGCATATTTAAATAAATATTTAGAAGAACTTCAGTTAGAAAACCTATATGGGTTAACTCTCGATCAAAAAATTGATATTGTGTCGAAAGGAGAATAAAATGATTACTGAAAGTACCAAGGAATCACGTATGGTCGATTTGATAAGTCTTTTAAACGATGCAAATTGTAAATATTATGCTAGTCATAATGAAGAGTCGACTATAAGTGACGCTCAGTATGATAGATATTTGAGCGAGTTATTACATCTCGAGGAAGAAACGGGCATCTGCTTAGCTGGATCTCCGACAATAAAAGTTGGATTTGCTGAGTCTAAAGAAGATAAAATTAAACATTATACACCCGCTCTTTCTCTCAAACACACAAAAAGTGTTGATGAGATGTTATATTTTCTTGGGGAGAAAGAAGGTATTTTGTCTTGGAAGTTGGATGGGGTAGGTATTATTTTAGATTACTCATTAGGTATACTGGTACGAGCAGTTAGTCGTGGCGATGGACATTATGGTAGAGATATTACTAAAAATGTAATTTTAATGCGACATGTACCTACTACTATACCTATTCTAAGTCACGTTATTATCCGTGGTGAAGGTTGTCTATCTTTAAAAGAGTTTGACCAAATTAAGAAAACAAAAGAGGGAGAGAAGTATAGTAATCCTCGTAATTTGGCAAGTGGACTTATCAACGGCACAAAGACGACTAATATTTTACTCAAGCATATGAGTTTTATAGCGCATTCTGTGATGCTACTTGAAGGGTACGAACGAGACCTTACAACTAGGCATAAACAATTAGAACATTTAAAAAATCTTGGATTTAAGGTTGTCTTTTATGTAAAAGTTTTAAATTTTGAACTTAAATCTGATATTGGACGGTTTACAAGAGCCATTGAGCGTTATGAGTTCCCCGTGGATGGACTTGTATTATCGTTAAATGATCTCAAATATGGAGAATCGTTAGGCTCTACAGCAAAATATCCTAAGCATAGTTTGGCATTTAAATGGCCTGATGAAGCGGCATTAACCACGGTTACAGGAATGAAATGGAGTGTGAGTCAAACAGGGCTTATAACACCGGTAGTTTTGTTCAGACCTGTAGTGCTTGAAGGAACGGAAGTTAAGCAAGCAAATCTTCATACGTTAAAGATATTTGAGGAGCTTAATATAGGCATCGGTGACACTCTTAAAATATTTAAAGCGAATAAGATTATTCCAGAAGTTGAGGATAATATGACTCGAAGCGGTACGGAAAAATATCCAAAAAAATGTCCAATATGCGGATACGATACGGTTGCGGTGGAAAATAATAAAACACGCAAGTTATATTGTTATCCTTGTGGTGGGAAATAATTCGCAAGAATAACACAGCCTATAATGAAGAGGTAATAATTTTTATATTACTTTTATTTTTTTGAAAGAAGTAATCATTATAATATTAAAGGAGGTAGATGATTATGTGAATCTATTAGTAATATTAATATGTTAACATGAAGCGGTAGAGCCGAAAAAAAAAGGGTATACACTATCGCTTCATAATTTTATCGCTATAAAATTTTTGAAAGGGGATATTCACTATGAAACATGAAGATTTAACTGAAAAAATAGGTTTTAAAACGATTGAAGAATTATATGACTTAGCGTTTAAAGATGGACTTACAAACGTTTACAATCGTAACATGTTAAGAGAGGTTCGAAACGACTTCGATTGTAAAGAGCTTTTTATTACTATTGTTAATATTGATAATTTAAAAACAATCAACGATAATAACGGACATCTTTTTGGCAATACTGTTCTTGTTGAACTAGCAACTAAGTTACAAGAAAAGTCAGATATGACGTTTCGCCTCGGCGGTGACGAATTTTTATTGATAAATCGATCATTTGAGCCGATATTTCTCAGAGATATTTGCGGAGTATCACATGGCACAGTATACAAATCGCCTAAAAAATCATTAGCCGATGCTATGAGAGAGGCTGATTCTATTATGTATTCTAAAAAAATGTTAAACAAAAAGATATTAGAATTAGAAGATAAAATAAAAAAGGATACTTATCATTTAACAGCTCACAAAGAGAATTTTAGTAAGGTTTGGGATGGCCTCAACATTATATGAATTCAAGGCATAATTTTAAAAATATCATAAATAAGGAGAAATCTCTATGGAAATGAAAAGTATAACACAAATAGCAAAAAACCTCGGGGGAGTAGTTTCGAAAAATAGTCCTACAATTCTTATAGGAGTATCTGTGGCTGGACTTGTCACTACTACTATATTAGGAATTAAAGCTACTCCTAAAGCTCTTTCCGTAATTGACGATCATGTATGGAAATTGTATGAAAACGAAATTGAGAATCCAGATGAAACATCTTTTGCTGAGTGGCTTGGTGTGGATACAAATGAATATTCTTGGAAAGATAAGAGTAACATACTATCTCGAAGAGAAAGAATTAGACTTACATGGAAGCTATATTTACCCACAGCGGCCGTCGGGATAGTTACTATTGCCTGCATTATTGGCGCCAATCATATTTCTTTAAGACGCAATGCCGCTTTAGCAAGTATTTACGGGATTACAGAAGCAGCATTCAAGGAATATCAAACAAAAGTTGTCGAAACAATCGGTAAGAATAAAGAGCTTAAAGTACGGGATGAAATCTCTGGCGATCATATTAAAAAGAATCCTCCTGGCATGAATGAGGTTATATTTACAGGTAAAGGCGAAGTTATGTGTTATGATAGCTTGAGTGGAAGATATTTTAAGAGCGACATTGAGAAAATCCGTAGGGCAGTCAACGAATTAAATCGTAGATTAATGACAGAGATGTTCATTACCATCAATGAGTTATATGACGCTATAGGTCTATCTAATACTGCACTTGGACATCTCATGGGATGGGATATTGATACGGGAATGGTTGAAATTGACTTCAGTGCACAACTAACAGAGGAAGGAGATCCTTGTTTGGCGCTTAATTATAAGATTGAGCCAAAATTTATGAAGTAAAGTATTAATAATTTATTGAAAGGAGAATAGAAAATGAATAAATTTTCTGAAGAGCTACTTGCCCCTTGGCATTATAAGAGACTTAAAGAATTTGCTTTAAAGGATGCGGTACAAGCATTTAAGGAAGGATTCTATTGTATATGCGGAGATGGAAACATCACATGTTTAACTAATATACCAAATGATCCATATTTTGTAAAGGAAGGAATAAATCATTATGAAAAAATATCCCAAAATTATAGCTCTCGACTTTGATGGTTGTGTTGTGACAGATAAGTATCCTGAGATCGGAGAGCCGATTGAGAAAAATATTAAGAAGATCAAAGAAGAAATTGCTGCTGGTACCATAGTTATTCTTTGGACCGGTCGAGTAAATGAATACTTACAGGCAGCGATTAATGTCTGTAAAGAACATGAAATACATCTAGACGCCGTTAATGAGAATGTACCTTGGGTCGTTGAGGAATTTGGCAACGATTCAAGAAAGATATTCGCTAATGAATACTGGGACGACCGTGCTGTTTTAATGTCTGAGAAGGATATTAGTGAATTCTCTGATGGTTATCACACGTTTAATGACCTTTATATGCAGAGACGTGTACTATCGGCAACTCTATTTAATTCTTATAAGGAGTGGGCATGGAAATCTAGAAAGCATTCAGATGGGCAATCATGTTTTGGTGGTGGTTGGTTTATTGTAGGTATCGATACAGGTTTAGGGCAGTATTCCTATCATTATGAGGATCGTTATTGGGATATGTTTGACTGTAAGGAACTTGATGTTGCTCCTGAGTGGGATGGCCATACTGATAAAGATGTATATAGACTTGCGTCATTATGTATGGATAAATATAAGTTTGAAATTGGTTATAAATCTTTAGCCGATCCAGATGAGGTAGAACTCCATAAAACGTGTGCTGGTTGTGTATACGATGAAGAAAATTGCACAAATCCAAACCTCTGCAATAAAAATATATCGGGATACACAGGATGGACTAAAGTGAAAAGGAGTAATGGATTGAGGGAGAACCTCGCAGCATTAGCGCACGAACAATGGTCGGGCTGGATGGAATACCTATTCGAGAAGTCTTTTAAAAACGAGGATGGGACTGTAACTATGCCCAAATGGGCGGTTGACAGATGGAGTCGGCAAATGAAAACGAGTTACAAGGATTTAAGCTTGCAGGAACAGGATTCGGACAGAATAGAGGCAGATAAATTTCTCAAGGTATTGGATGGGGAGAATAATCCAACCGATATTCTTGGTACGAATAAAATTGCCACTGCTGTAGATATTTTACGAACCGAATTTCAAAAAGGCCAATCACCTGGGAGCTACTATGATTCATGGGTAAGTAATATAGCATGTTGTATCATGGATCAATATTCGGATAAGATAAAAGACCATCTTAAAGCCAACGAGGCTGCCAAAGCATTTATTAAATTGTTGATAGATAAATAAGAACTCGCAAGAATAACACAGCTTCTAATAGAAGATTATACTAAATCCAAATTTGAAGGGAGATAAATTATTATGAAAGAATTTTTAAAGGCAAACAAAGGAAAGATCATCAAAGGAACAATAATCATCGTGGGAGTGGTAGCAGGAATACTAATAGTAAAACTGTTAACAAACCGCGGCGAGGAGACGTTCTTAGATGTAATGGAGAATGTTCCTGAGGAATTGATTAAGTAGTAGTGACTACCGGATTATGAGGTAGTAAATAAGAAGGAGACATCTGAGGAAACTTAGGTGTCTTTATTTTTTGAATGCTTCGCTGAAATTACATACCCTATAATGAAACTATATTTTGAAAGGAGGAATTATTATGAATAATACACTTAAAGTGGTAAAAACGATAGGAAGTATGGTAATTTCGATCGGAGTTGGTGCAGTTGCAGTGAATTTGATAAAAGCAGCAAGCCCGGAAGATGTAAAGAAAATAACAAAGATTTGCATTAACGTGGGGAGTTTCTTTGTAGCGGGATTAGCGGCATCGGCAGCCAGCAAGAAATTCGAAAGTACTATAGATAATATCGTAAATACCATAACAATGTTTATGAAAGATAATGAAATCGGAGAACAAGATGTAGTAGAGATGGAGGCTTAAAAGCCTCTTTCTTTTTATTTCACTAAAATATTAAATTGAAAAGAGAATCACCATGAAATTTGCTAATTTATAAATCTTATTTGCGTCGCTCTTATAGCAGGATATATTGGAGCTCGCGTTCAAAAAAAGAAAGATCTACATGAAGCATGTGAAGCTTTTGCTGACTTTGTGCATCCTCTTGAAAAGGAAAGTTCTAAGAAAAATTCTATGAAGACTCAACCTGAAATTATATTTAAGACGCGTTCCGAGGCAGAAGACACTTTGGAGCGTTTACTTTCTCTTGTAAAGGATTATGGCGTAGTCACCATAGCAGAGTTATATGATTCATTTGGGAAGACAAGTACTTTTAGAGATAATCAATTTGGATGGACCGATCTTCGAAACGCTTATGTAAAATGGACGCGTACAGGATATTTACTTGGCCTTCCTCATGCAGAACGTATAAAATAAAGGAGAGATCTAATAATGTTGGAATTAAAAGAAAGGAGGACTTGTATGAAGGTAAAAATAGGGAACAAAATATTTGACAGCAACATTGAACCCATAATGCTTATTCTAAATTCAGAGGAGAAAGTATTAATATCCAATATGGGCGATCAAGATAAATTTTGTAGCTTTCCCGATAATATTAGTGAGGAAGATATAATTGAGTTTATGAAATAAAATGCTATAATTTTAAAATTGAAAAGGGGTTTGACATAATGAATTGTCAAAAGAAATCAATTGTTACGAAGCGAATACAAAAAGCACCCATAATCACTATTTGCGGTAGTACGCGTTTTAAAGAAGATATCTTAAAAGCACAGCGAGATTTAACTATGGAAGGAAATGTTGTATTGTCGTGCCCATTCTTCAATCATGCAGATGGTATAACAATGACAGATGAAGATATTTGTTTGGTTGATCATTTGCATCAACAAAAGATAGATATGTCTGATGCTATTTATGTAGTCAATAAAGGCGGATATATTGGTAGCTCGACAAAGAATGAAATAAAATATGCAAGAATTGCGGGTAAACGGGTTATATTTATGGAAAAGTAATTAATAACTTATATTTTGAAAGGGGAATCATTATGAAATTCACCACTAAAATGATATTATTTGGAACCGGAACTCTGAGTCTTGGTATTTTTATTGGATATAAAGCATTTCAAAAAATAATGTTGCTTATGGTAAATGATAAGGATTTTATGTCACGTAAAATAATACCCAGCATAGAAACTATAGTCGGCAAAGATAAGCTTGAGCGTATAATAAAAATATATTTGGAGGATGAGGATCAAGCGGCTACTACTTGAATATCAAATTTTAAAATTTGAAAGGAGAATCATTATGGACGATGTAAGAATTACTCAAAATTGCAAGGAATGTAATAGACCTTTTAGCATCTCAAAAGAGGAGGCGACGTGGCTCAAAGATAAGGGTTTAGCCCTCTTTAAAAGATGTTCCGAATGCCGGAAAAAAAGGAGAGAAGAAAAAAATGGAAAATAATGATAAAGAACAATTAAAGAATACATTTCCCTCAAACTCGAAAACTGTTCGGAAAGAATCTCAGCCAGTTAAACCTGAGGATCGGAAACTTGAAAAAGTAGTTACAGGTTCTGTTAAAAAACAGAAGCGGTCTTTCAGTAAGAAACTTGCTGAGACCTTCCTCGAGGATGATACAAAGAGTGTAGGAAGTTATATCTTCCATGATGTTTTAATACCAGCAGCTAAAGCTATGATTAGTGATATGGTTGGTGGAGGTATTGAGATGCTTCTCTTCGGTGAGAAACGTGGACGTAATACTCGAAGGGAGGGCAATCGCTCGTTTACAAGTTATGGATCATATTATCGTCCTACTGGTCGTGACCGAGATTCAAAAGATAGAGATATTTCTCGAGTCGGACGAGCAAGGCACAATTTTGATGAGATCGTACTTGAGACTCGTGGTGAGGCAGAAGAGGTATTATCACACCTCGTAGACTTAATTATTGATTATAATCAAGCTACGGTTGCCGATTTATATGATTTGGTAGGCATTAACGGTGACTTCACTGATAATAAATATGGATGGACAGATTTGCGTAACGCTAGTGTTAGTAGGGTAAGAGGCGGATATTTAATAAATCTTCCTCGAACTCAACCATTGGATTAGGAGGGAATTATGAGTTCTATATTAAAATTGCTTGGCGTCAAATACACTATGCAACTGAACTATAGTCCATATCTAGGAGAATATATTGTAAAGATTAGAGATCGTGACGGTAATAAAGCAGAAAGATCTTTTTCTGCTTTAGAAGCAGAAACTGCAGATTTTGATATGTTGGTTTCTATAGTTGAACAATGTATTTTTCGACTTAGAAGTCGAAATGAAACGGGAGAGATTTTATGATTGATAAAGTGTATGAGAAATACAAAAAAAAAGAAATTGAAAATAAATCTTGAAAGGAGAAATCACCATGAAAAAAACTATGATATTTGTTCTTGGGATCGGAATCGGTATGTTAATTTCAAAGAAAATGGTTAATCTAGCCATTAAGGAATTTGTTAGGTCTTATAGAGAGAAATTACATAACATCGGATGGAGGAGAATGTGATATGAATAAAAAAGATTCTTTACGTCTTGACGATTGGGTTATTTGCTCAATAAGTGGGGTAATAGGACAGATCATTAAATTTTATAAACCTACCGCTTGCGAAGAACAAATCATGGTAAAAACTCGTGACGAAAGACAATATCATGCTCCTAAGAGTACATGGAAGCATTATCATTTTGGCACAACCGTTAATCAGATGTATACGGACGAATTTGCTACTCAAAATCTTCGTGCTCAAATTGACACAGCAAATGCGCGTCCAATTTTGGAGTTCTATGCGTCTAAAGAATTTGAAGTTAGAGTTATAGAACTCAAATTATTTTCAAAAAGGAGGTAGTTACCATGTCTAAACCATATTGGCACTGCCCTACGTGTAACGGGAATTTTGATCCTGGAGAACTGTGCGATTGTCCACGGTTAACAGAAGAACATAGATTAAATAAACAAAAGATAAGGCGGATAGATGTTAAAACCTTAATATTAGACCCAACCCTGGTGGAGGACATGACGATGGACGAATCTATATCTAATAAACTAAAAATAAGGGAGACACTTATCCTCGGTATTGATATCTCTGGAGGAGAAGATATTTCTTGTATACAAGTAGTAAAAGTAATTGGAGATATCCATGAAATTGTTCGTACTATATACGGAGAAGAAGCTGACAAAACCTACGACATACTTATGAATCGAGGTGGTGTTATTAAGGTTTAACCAAGATAAGGAGGTTATATTTATGATTGAACTTGTTAAGACTCCAAATGCGGATAGCCGCTCAGCTGATGGTAAAATTTCTTTAATGGCCTTACAGCTTGCGACGGCAAATCATATGGATCATGTATCCAAAGGCCTTGGATATTTTGCCAATCTACTCAGAGCTGCTGGAAAATGCCACGACCATACGAAGTCGGACAATATGGAGGATTTCCATAAGGCCCTTGAGTCTGGCAAGATAAAGAATAGTCGATGGTATAAGATGCATATTTCAGAAGAGAGGCATCATTTAGTATCAAAGGTTCCGGATAATGTCAATCTTATTGATGTGATTGAGCATCTAGTGGATTGTGTGATGGCCGGAAGTGCGCGGACGGGAAAGATATTTGACATTGATTTGTCGAACGAGGTGCTGCAAAAAGCACATAAGAACACAGTTGAGCTTTTGAAGAAACAGATTAAAGTTACGGAGGTTTCAAATGAGTGAACCAAGCGGATATTTTTTTGAAGAGGTAGAAAATAAAGACGTTTTATATCTATGTGATCGTAGAGCATGTAAGAAGTGTAATTCTACCAGAGATGGAGAAACATGTAGACATACGTCCGATATTTCACATGCAAAGAATTTTGAAGTCGGCCCCTATGAAGGATATTGGGAGAAAGAATCGAAACCTTTACTCGTTTTAAAAGCCGATCGACTTCTTAAAAGAGAAGTTATAGATCGTATCCGAAACGACATTAAAAGACAAATAGACGAAGGTTTGGTCTTAGTCGATGGTTTCATAACTGAAATTAAACTTAAACAAGACGAATATGGACCTCTACTTATTTGTCAAGTAGAAAACCAAAGGAAGAGATGGAGGTAGCTAAATGAAAATAATTAAACCATATGTTGAGCAAATTAGTCCTGTAATTGATGGGGTTGAATTTCTTAAACGAATTGAGCGAATTGGTAGAGTATGTTATAAATCGGAGGACAAGATTACGGACGAATCGGCTCCTATATTTGTAGCGAAACTCATCAAAAATGGTCATGAAGCTATGATTGAGCATGTATCTTTAACAGTGAAATTTATCTGTGATAGGGGAGTTACTCATGAGATCGTAAGGCATAGACTAGCTTCATATGCACAGGAATCAACAAGATACTGCAATTATTCAGGAGGAGAAATTCAATTTATACAACCATGCTGGTTTGAAAACGATTATACTCAAAAAGACACGTTTGAAGATTTGACTGAATATCCCGTAGTTGAAAGAGATTGGGTATTTGCCATGTTGTATGCAGAACAGATATATAATAAATTAATAACTGGGAAATGGAAACCACAACAAGCTCGTTCTGTTCTTCCAAATAGCCTAAAAACAGAAATAGTTGTTACCATGAATCTTCGTGAATGGCGACACTTTTTTAAATTAAGAACGGCTAAATCTGCACATCCTCAAATGCAAGAAGTTGCTGATATGGCTTTAGTTCTTCTTAAATCGCAAATACCGATTGTTTTTGATGATATTTATCTTGCCAGTAAATATGAAGTTATAAAATTAAGGGAGGAAAAATAATGTATCTTAAAGATTTAGAGCCTGAATTACGTGATGAAGTTAAACATAAAAACAACGATACGACTGGTATCGTAATCACAAAATATCCCGGGGGAGAGAATCTGGGAAATCTTCTCGATGTACGAGGAGTAAATGAGAAGATATATTATGCTACTCCCGCTGAAAACTGGGAAGTAGTAAAACTATGTGATGAATAAATCCCATATTTCGCAGAAATAACATAGTCTATAATGAAGAGATATCATGTGAGACAGGTAGCTATTAAAGATGGCTTAATGATCGCTAAAGACATATGGTATCTTTTATATTTTTAAAAATATAATGAATGAGGAGGTGTTTATGTGTTTAAAGTTCAGAATATTGATGATTGTGGACCAAAAATTACAGTATATGCCGTCACCACACTTAATAATTCGGAAGATATCATGTTTTTAATATGGAAAGATGGAGAATGGATATGGGAATATGCAGATGCATATGGACCAGCTTTAGAGTAAATTTATATTCGCAAGAAGTACAAAGCATATAATGAAGAGGTAGTTAACTTAATTGGTTAGAATACTGGTATTGACCAGAGGTCATCGGTCTAAATCCGATACTATCTTTTTATATTTTTATTGCTTTATATTATAAATTAAAAAGAAAGGAAGATAAAGTTATGTCTAGATTTGGAAAGACCCAAGAAGATCAACTTCGCTATATGAACAGTAAATTTGAAAAGATAAATGAAGAGATGGTAAACCGTATTAATAATGAATTGATTCCGACTATAAAACAATTATCGAAAGATAAAGAAATTCTTTTAAGAATTGTTATTCAGGCTTTATTTAAATTGGGTGGATCTATTCAAATATCCGAAGACGCGCTTAATGATGTCAAGGGTACCCTTCTAACCAAATTTGATTCGGATACGAAAATAGTTACATTTAGTGTCGAAAATAAAATCGTCCAGGTGAAAGACGCTTAAAATACGGTAAGATAAAAATAAAAAGGGAGGATAAATAATATGGGCGATAGATTTGATGATGAAGAATATACAAAAGAAAGGGAAGAAAATACCAGATTTGAGAAGGGCGACTTATCCGGAGGACAATATATAAATCCTTGTAATAAAGGAAGCCACTACCAAACAGACATAGAAAGACGTCAACAAAGGGAAAAATATGAAGCTTGGAAAAATAAAAGAAGACATTATAAGGATTCATAATTAAAAATTAAATAAAACGAAAAGGAGAAATTACTATGAAATTGGAAAAAATAACAACCGGTTTGTCTAATCTTACCGGACGTACAGGATTGGTCCTTAAGGCCCATTCTCCTGAAATCTTATTGGTTCTTGGTATTACCGGTACAGTGGCTTCCGCTATATTAGCTTGCCGTGCAACTCTTAAGGTTGAGAAAGTTCTTGACAATCATAAGAGCAAAACCGATAAAATTAATGAGTGTTGGGCGAGAATAAAGAAGGGTGAAATTCCTATCGATGAATACTCCGAACAAGATTACAAGAAAGATCTCGTAGTGACATATACTCAAACGGCCGTTGACTTTATTAAACTGTATGGGCCGGCTATTACTCTTGGTGTCGTGTCTATCGCTTGTATTATTAGTGGGCATGGTATTATGAGGAAACGGAACATTGCTCTCATGGCAGCCTATAAAGCTATTGAAGAGGGCTTTAATGCTTATCGTAAACGTGTTATCGAGGAGTATGGTGAAGAGAAAGATTATATGTATAAACATGGTCTGCATTCTGAAACAGTTATGGAGACAGAAGTCGACGAGGATGGAAAGACACATAAAGTAAAGAAGACAAAACTTATAGAGGATCCAAATGGTACTAGTGTGTACGCACGATTCTTTGATGAGGGTTGTTCACAATGGTCTAAAACGTCGGAATACAACTTAATGTTTCTCAGAGCTCAGCAAAATTACCATAATGATCTACTCAAAGCAAGAGGCCATGTCTTCTTAAATGAGGTGTATGATGCGCTCGGTATACCAAGAACTCAAGCTGGATCTATTGTCGGCTGGGTTATTGGTGATGGAGATAATTTTATTGACTTCGGTATATTTGATGGCGATCGTATTCGAGCTCGAGACTTCGTAAATGGCTACGAACGTAGTATCCTACTCGATTTTAATGTTGACGGGGTAATTTATGACCTTTTTACGAAAAAGAAGGCCTAAATATTGTAGGATGCGGTATATTCTACAAAGATGTCTTCGACTATCCTAATCTATATGTGTATGACTATGGGGTTAGTGATGACGAAGGCTGTTATTTAGATCTTTATTCTATATTGACACGAAATGGATCATTTAAGAAGGAGGGATTATTATGAAAGAGTTAGAAGTATCAACATATTATTATAATAAAGAAAAAAATATCATGATCGATGAAGATGGTTTTGAAATTTTTAATATTTTTAATATAATCTCTCCTAATAGCCTATTTTTATTTAAATATAAAAAAGATGATATGTTTGTATTTGGTACATCAGGTAAAGTTGTTGAATTAATCTATCCAGATAATGATGATATTTGGAATAATTATTAAAAGGGGATTGTTATGGCTTATTATGATCTTACAGAGAAAATGTTAAACACTGGTTGTTTTAATGACCAATTATTTGTATGTTATGATCCTGATGAAAATATGTTCTATGATAGATATGGATCTCTCATTAATATTCTCGAAATGATAACCCCTAATGACCTTTTCTTATTCAGACAAGATCCCGGGTATTGCACTTTTCCGCATAGAAAAAATAATAAAATTTTATGTGAGATATTAACTAACGAATAAAGGAGAATTGATTATGACGCATAAAGATATTTTGAAGGTATTCGGGCAGATTTGTCCCAATATTAAATATAAGATGTGGTGGAAAAAAGGACATAATATAGTAAGACTTCGTTTGGGCTCTACAAAGAACCAAGATATTTTCTTTACATACTTCAACGATATCGATTGGAAAATCGAGACGATTAGTATGTTTGAAAAGTCTAAGAATGGACCATTCAAAAGTTTAAGAACAATATTTAACAAAAGACATAAATTATAAACTCTATCCGGGGTCATCTGTAAATTATATTTGAAAGGAGATTGATAATATGGGTTATGCAGCTAGATGTAATCCAAGATCACAATTATCTAAAGAAGGTAAACTTCCACCTAAAAAGCGTAAAAGAAGTAAACGTGAGTCCGAGCATTTAATACTTCAAGAAATTAACAAAATATTTTTTAATAAATTAGTATCGGGCTATCGAAAATCTGGTATGATCTCTGAAAGGAGAAATCCCCATGAATGAAGAAACCTTTAAGGATTTTACACTTTGTGACTCACCAAAAATAAATATTGAGTTGGTAAAAGGACAATATATAACATTTGATGCATATTATGGATATTCAAAGATAGCAGCAGAAATCTTATGTAGCTATCTTCAAGACAATCTTAAGAATAGTATACCAATTCCTTTAAATGGATGTAATTTTAATATTCTTGTAAAGAGTTTTGAGTTGGCTGAATTTCCGGATATAACTCATTTTCATAGTATTTATAAAATAGAATTGAAAGGAGAATTAGTATGACGCCGATAAAAATATTAACAGAATTAAGAAAGATTCAAGAGAAGCATAAGAACGATGTTGTTTCAACCTTTGATATCCGTATATCTGATATGGCAAAAGACTCAGCAGACGCCATAGACGCGCTTATCGTGCAAGTTAAATATTTATGGGGATTACTTGACGATATAGACACCGTTGGCGATATGGTTAAAAATAATGACGACGCGTATAGAAGAATGGTCGAAAAAATTCATCCCAAACGACAATTAGTTGCGGAAGCAGAGCCGTCTTATGATATGGAACTTCTTGCTCGCTACAAAATATTAAAGAAGTGTATCCTAAAGAATCCCCACTTTTCTACCGATATACTTAAAGTAAAAGAAGAGTTTAAACGCTCAATATCTACTGAGCGAAAAAAGGACGAACCAAATAAAATTTGAAAGGAGAATTACTTTAATGAATAAAAACTATCCTGTTCCTCAAACAAAAAAAATGATTTCCATAACTCAATCAGAGTATGAAAAATATGGCTGTATACAGTGTGGATGTACGTTTGCCCACTTATTGTCTACTTGCGATGCTAGTCTTGTTACTTGTGGAGAATGTCAAACTCCATTTATTCTTCTTGCCGACGTATTAAGAGAATCCCCTATTAGATTTGGAAAGGTAAATTGTCAATCATCTCTTATTCAACATCCACGTAAAGGTTTATGGCCACACGATTTTGTAAGGCCGGATATTCGTCCTAAAGGTATTGACGGGGAATTTTGGTCTTCAAATAATAGAGAATCATTATCGCCAAGAATTGGATATGAGTTGTCTGGTCTTGTAATGTCCAAAGAAGCAGGAGAACGGATTGTACAAATGGTTCGTGATATTATTGGGAAAGATTTTCAATCCTGGCTTGATTATCGATTAGACGAACCTTTATGGATTCAAGTTAAAATTCGGAAGGAAGATGGTTTTGATCTTAAAGCTCTTGCAAAGGCCTGTGAAGATGGAGTTATCAACAGAGATAGACTTATCTCATGTTGCCTGAATACAGATATATTTGTACCTAAGACTGAAATAACATTAGTTAAAAGTAATGACACGGATAGGAGATTAGAAGTATCGATGCATGATATGGTCACGAATACTGATAGCTGGATTAAATCAAAATTGAAAGATGCGGGGTTTGATCTTTGTAAAGATATTCCTTCTCAACGCGATTTGGAAAGCAATAATTATATTTATACTCAAAGGGTTATAAATCCAGTTAATACAGATATGATAAAAGAAAAAGACACATGTGTCTGTTGTGGCGATTATGTCCCGGAAGGACATCAAACATGTTTTAATTGTGACGATGCGCGAAAAAGATATTAAGGAAAATAAATAAACTTGGAAGGAGATTCATATGTTAAAAGCTGAAGCGTTACTCAATGCTTTATCAAATATAATGCCAGGAAAAAGTATAACTTGGCCCGTATATGCTGGAGATGACGTATCAGACGCAAAAATAGTTGAAAACTATGTAACTGGCTTTTTTAAAACTGGATCTTTAATGCCTATTCCGGTTTTGAATTTGGGGTTAGATATTCACTCAGTTAAAACTGAATATAACGATTATTTTCATACCTATTTAATAGTTATTGAAGGAGTCGTAATAAAATTGGAAGGAGATAAATAACTATGAATAAATCAGTTCTTATTAATATCGCGATGCTTGTATTGGGCGCCGGTGCTGGTTTTCTTATCGCGAAGAAAGTTTATGAAGGATATTATGCCGCCATTGCTCAGGAGGAGATTGACAGCGTAAAAGAAACCTTCCAAAACTATAAACCCATTAAGGTTCCAAACAATAATATGACCGATAATGGCATGACAGATGAAGAATATGAAGAGAGAAAAAAAGAAGAGCAGAAAGCTCGGACAAACACTAATCCTCTTACTCGGTCATCTCTTGACAGTAATCTAAACGAACGGGCAAAGAAGAATTATAATTTAGTTGGTATAAAATCTGAACCGGAGGAAGATGAAGAGGTGACGGACGCGGCAGGAAAAACAGAAGAGGAAATGGACTTGAGTAAAATTGATAGGACTCAACCATATATTATTGATGATCGGGAGTTCTCAGAAGAATTTGATCATCACGACAAGGTGTCTTTATACTATTACAGAGTAGATGATGTCTTGTGTGATGAACACGAGGAAACAATTGAAGACATCGAGGAGAAAATCGGTTATGAGGCCTTGTCTCTATTAGATATGCAAACTACAGTATGGGTGCGTAATGAACCTCTTTGTCTTGATTATGAGATCGTCTCAATTAGTAAATCATATGCAGAATCGGTACATGGGATAAGAACCGAATCCAATCTTAGTCCCCGCGAACAATATTTAAAACAACAAAAACGGAGGGATCAACGTGAAGAATAGATATTTTGACTTCCTTTGTAGAGTTGTCGGGAGGACGTACGAGTATAATATGCTACTCGGCGAGCTACATAGGATGGAATTCTATTCGTTGATTCCGAACGACGATAACAGAGGAGAAGATGGTAAACAATTACGTGAAAAATTTATCAACGAGGAGGGGCCACAAGCCCTTTCTCAATCAGACTTAGGCGGATGTAGTGTATTAGAAATGCTCATTGGTTTATCTTTTAGACTTGAATTTGAGACTATGAGTAGCCGTTGGGAAAAAACTCCTAGTGAATGGTTTTGGATATTAATCGATAATTTAGGTCTTGAATGGTGTAATAATTCGATGTTTTTACAACATAAATCTATTGATAAAATTATCACAAAAGTTGAAATTTTCCTTAATAGGCATTATAAAAATGATGGAAACGGAGGACTTTTCCCTTTAAAAAATCCAAGAAAAGATCAAAGAAGAATCGAAATTTGGTATCAAATGAGTGGTTATATTTTAGAAAACTATCCAATTTAATATAAAAAATGTGACACTTTTAAAATAAGTATAAAAAAAGGGGTCAAAAAGGGCTAAAAAAGGGTCAAAAAAGGGTCAAAAATGGCTAAAAAAGGGTCAAAAATGACCAAAAATGAGGTGTTTTTAACATGTTTTTTAATGAAAAAATGGTGATTTTGACGATTTTGTGACACTTTACTGTCACAATGTGACACTTTTAAAAAAAAGTGTAACACCCTTTAGCCCTGTAATACCAAACGTTTCGAGACTTGTGTGACACTTGTTACACTTTTTTGCTTAAGACTTTATAAATAAATAAATAAATATAAAAGAGTTTCTAAAAATTACTGTAACAGTGTCACAAGTGTAACATAATGATACTTTATTTGAAAAGGGGGATACCTGTGGATTTTTATCAAATCGAACAAAAATGGGTAAAAAAAGGAGATATTTATAACATTGAAATATATCCAGATTTTCAAGCTTGCCGTTCGAAAGATTTAATGATTCGCGGGAGATCGTTCTATGCAATATGGGACGAGGATAAAGAAATATGGTCTACCGACGAATATGATATACAGAGGTTAATTGATCAAGAGCTTGAAATAGAAAGAAAAAAACTTCAGAAAAAACATCCAGAACAAATAATTAAAATTAAGCGAATGTTAAATTTCTCATCAAACATGTGGAAGAATTATCGTACATTTATCCGTGAGATGTCAGATAATTCACATCAATTGGATAATAATCTTACTTTTGCTAATACAAATGTGAAAAAGAATAACTATATAAGTAGAAGATTATCCTATCCTCTTGAAGAGGGATCAATAGCTGCATATGATGAATTAGTAACTACTTTATACGAACCAAATGAAAGAGCAAAACTTGAATGGGCTATCGGGGCTATTGTTGCTGGAGATGCAAAGAATATTCAAAAATTCATTGTGTTATATGGAGCAGCAGGCTCCGGTAAATCTACTTTTCTAAATATTGTACAGAAATTATTTGAAGGATATTATACAACATTCGAGGCAAAAGCTCTGACTAGTTTAAGTAATGCTTTCTCAACTGAAGTCTTTCGAACAAATCCATTAGTCGCCATTCAACACGACGGGGATCTTTCCAAGATTGAAGATAATACAAAGTTAAATTCGATTATATCTCATGAAGAGATGACTATGAATGAAAAATATAAGCCGTCATATATGGCACGGTCAAATGCTTTTCTCTTTATGGGCACAAACAAACCAGTTAAGATAGCAGATGCAAAGTCTGGAATTATTCGAAGACTTATTGACGTTCGGCCAAGTGGAAACAAACTTCCTAATAAGAGATATCATACTTTAATGAGTCAAATAGAATTTGAGTTGGGAGCTATAGCATGGCATTGTTTATGTGTATATCAAGAGATGGGTAAGAATTTCTATTCAAGTTACCGTCCATTAGAAATGATATTTCAGACAGATGTATTCTTTAATTTCGTTGAATCTCAATATCATATCTTTAAAGAGCAAGATGGGATTGGCCTTTCGCAAGCATACGAAATCTATAAAACATACTGTGATGAAGCGCTTGTTGATTTTAAGTTACCCCGTCATAAATTTAGAGAGGAAATGAAATCATATTTTAATATTTTTCTAGATATAGCTCGAATTGAAGGTAAACAAACTCGTAGTTATTATAAAGGATTTCTTTCTAATAAGTTTACCGCTATAGAGCCGCAAAAAGAGGAAGAAGTACCATATTCTCTTGTAATTGATGATTCGGTTTCAATATTAGATGAAATATTAATAGATTGTCCGGCACAATATGCTAATGATAAAGAAATACCAGAGAAAAAATGGAAAGAGGTCATTACAAAACTTTCAGATATTAATACGCGAGAACTTCATTATTTAAGACCGCCTTCTAATCATATTGTAATTGATTTTGATTTAAAAGATGATACCGGTACAAAGTCTATGGAAATGAATCTTGCAGAGGCTAGTAAGTGGCCAACCACTTATGCAGAATTTAGTAAAAGTGGAGCGGGAATTCATCTTCATTATATTTATGAAGGAGATGTTCAAAAAGTTAGTCGTATTTATTCTGAAGGAATTGAAATTAAAATATTTACAGGGCAAGCATCACTGAGGAGAAAATTATCCAAATGTAACAATTCACCAATTACCATTATTAATAGTGGACTACCTTTGAAAGGAGAAAAAATGATTAATTTTGATGTTGTTCAAAGTGAAAAAGGGTTAAGAGATTTAATTGCTCGAAACCTTCACAAAGAAATTCATCCAGGAACAAAACCGAGTATTGATTTTATTTATAAGATACTTGATGATACCTATAAGTCAGGAATGAAATATGATATTACAGATTTACGTCCAAGGATTTTAATATTTGCCAATAATTCAACAAATCAAGCAGACTATTGTATCAAGCTAGTTAATAAAATGCGATTCGCTTCCGATGAACCAAGTATAAACGAGGTCTTTAACCATTACAAAAATAATGACCTTATATTCTTCGATGTTGAAGTGTTCCCAAATCTTTTTATCGTTGTCTGGAAGAAAAAAGGAGGTAACAAAGTTAAGATAATAAACCCAACACCTCTACAAATGGAGGAATTAATGAAGTTTATGCTTGTTGGTTTTAATTGTCGTCGGTATGATAATCACATAATGTATGCTTGTTACATTGGATATAATAACCAGCAGCTTTATGAGCTTAGCCAAAAGATTATAAAAGGTAGCAAAAATGCCATGTTTGGTGAGGCTTATAATATCTCATATACAGATGTGTATGATTTTGCGTCAGCACAGAATAAAATGAGTCTTAAGAAATGGGAGATAAAACTAGGAATTTATCATCAAGAGATAGGTCTTCCGTGGGATAAAGAAGTACCAGAAAAAATGTGGAATATTGTTGCTGATTATTGTGGTAATGATGTCGATGCAACAGAAGCAGTATTTGATCATTTGGCCGGGGACTGGGCCGCTAGACAAATACTAGCAGAATTAAGCGGTTTATCTGTTAACGATACAACAAATCAGCACTCTATACGAATTGTGTTTGGAACAGAAAAGAAGCCACAGAGTAAGTTTGTATATACAGATCTTAGCGAGATGTTTCCTGGTTATAAATTTGAGAATGGGGTTAGCACTTATCGTGGAATAATAGTTGGTGAAGGAGGACGCGTTTATGCAGAACCGGGAATGTATACAAATGTTTCAGGTTTTGATGTAGAAGCTATGCATCCAACAACTATTGAAGAGTTAAACATGTTTGGTCCATATACAAAAAATTATAGTGACTTAAAAAAGGGCCGCGTGGCAATTAAACATAAAGATTTTGACACATTAAAAACTCTGTTAGGAGGAAGGCTAATGCCGTTTATAGAAGAGGCTATTAGTGAAAATCCAAGATTTACTTTAAAGGATGTGTCTAATGGTTTAAAAACAGCCCTTAATTCAGCATACGGGTTAACCTTTGCTAGTTTTGATAATCCGTTTAGAGATGCTCGTAATAAGGATAATATTGTGGCTAAGCGTGGGGCATTATTTATGATTGATCTTCAGTTTGCAGTGCAAGAGAAAGGGTTTGCTGTTGTGCATATTAAAACCGACTCTATCAAAATTCCTGATGCCACATCAGAGATTATCGATTTTGTCTTTGACTTTGGCAAGAAATATGGGTATACATTTGAGCATGAAGAGACATATAAGAGACTTTGCCTTGTGAACGATGCTGTATATATTGCCAAGACAAGTGACGATATATGGACAGCAACTGGTGCTCAATTTGCCCATCCATATGTATTTAAGACATTATTCTCTCACGAACCAATTATGTTTGAGGACATGGTTGAAACAAAAACTGTAACCTCTGCATTACATCTTGATATGAATGAAAACATGAACGAGGATGAGCATAACTATCACTTTATTGGTAAGGCTGGAGCATTCTGTCCAATAGGATCTGGTTGCGGTGGTGGTATTCTTCTTCGTGAGAAGGGTGAAAAATATTATGCGGCTACAGGTAGTAAGGGCTATAGATGGCTCGAAGCTGATATGATTAAAACTTTGGAGAAAGAAGAGGACATAGATCGAGGGTATTATAATAAACTTGTTGATGACGCAGTAGAAAACATTTCAAAATATGGTGACATTGAGTGGTTTGTATCTGATTCTCCTTGTCAGACAATAGAAGATGAGCCTATTGGTTTCAATGACATACCTCCATGGCATAATATTTGTGAAAAAGATTGTACTGAATGTCCAGAATGGATCAATAATGCGACTACAAAAAATAAATGTAAATTAGGCTATGATTGCCTACCATTTTGAAAGGAGTAAGGAAATGATTAAAAATAATATTGTTATTGAGGACGCTCGCATAGGTTTTCGTAATTTTAGTGGAAAAGAAGGAAAATTTAATCCAGTAGGAAGACGCAATTTTTGTGTTTTCTTAGAAGAAGACCTTGCAAAAACATTGGAGAATGATGGATGGAATGTTCGTTGGCTCAAACCTCGGGATGAACAAGAGGCAGAGCAAGGATATTTACAAGTAGCCGTTAGTTTTGATAATATTCCTCCAAAAATCACTATGATTACAAGTAGAGGGAAGACAATTCTTGATGATGAATCGGTTAGTATTTTGGATTGGGCGGAGATTTCTGAAATTGATCTTATTATCCGTCCATACAATTGGGCTATACAAGAAGGCACTAAAAATGAAAAAAGAGGTGTCAAAGCATATGTAAAATCAATGTATATTACCATTGTCGAAGATGAATTTGAAAAGAAATATTATGATGTTCCTGATAGTGCTTCTGATTCTATAGGTGGTTGTAGTGAACAGGAATAGATAATATTTGGCTGTGCTATCGGCTAAACGGGTATTTTGAAAGGAGGCGATGCAGTTCAATGGCAATAAATTTATATGAACATCAAAGAGATGCTGTCGAAAAACTTAAAAATGGAAATATATTGGTTGGAGGCGTCGGCTCCGGTAAATCGAGAGCCGCCCTTGCTTATTTTTTTATAAAAGAATGTGAAGGTAAGATCAAAACAAATAGTGAGGGTGGTTATTCTCCTATGAAGAAACCAAAAGATTTATACATCATTACAACTGCTAGGAAACGTGATACGCTTGAATGGGAACAGGAATGTGCTCCATTTTTACTTTCTACAAAAAAAGAGAATAGTATAGGCGGGGTAAGCGTATTTGTTGATTCTTGGAATAATATCAGTAAGTATGCTCATATTAAAAATGCTTTTTTCATTCTAGACGAACAAAGAGTTATAGGAAATGGTACATGGGTAAAATCATTTCTCAGAATTACACAAAGTAATAATTGGATTTTATTAAGCGCTACGCCAGGAGATACTTGGATGGATTATATCCCAGTTTTCATAGCAAACAAGTGGTATAAGAATCGAACAGAGTTTATTCGGCGACATGTTATTTATAGTAACTTTACAAAATATCCAAAGATAGAACGTTATATTGAAGTTGGAAAACTTATTCGTTTTCGTGATGCTGTTATTGTTAATATGCATTATAAAAAACACACAATAGCTCACGATAGATCAATTCAAGTAGGTTTTGATCGAGAACTTTTTAATACTGTTATGATTAAACGTTGGAATGTTTATGAGCAACGACCGATTAAAGATGTTTGTGAACTTTGCTATCTTATGCGTAAAGTTGTTAATAGTGACCCAAGAAGAATAGATACAGTAAGCCAACTTCTTGAAAAACATTCTAAGATTATAGCATTTTACAATTTTAATTATGAAAGAGATTTACTTCTTCAATTAGGAGAAAAGCTAAAAATTCCTATTGCGCAATGGAACGGACATAAACATGAGCTTATACCTGATACGGAAAATTGGTTATATATTGTTCAATATGCGGCTGGAGCAGAAGCATGGAATTGTATTGAAACAGATACTATAATATTTTATTCACAAAATTACTCGTATAAAGCAACCGTTCAAGCAGCAGGCCGTATCGATAGATTAAATACACCATTTACAAATCTTTATTATTACTATCTTCGTTCTACATCTGTTATTGACCTAGCAATTCAAAAATCGTTTAATAATAAAAGGGATTTCAATGAGCATCGTTTCATGACTATTTAAATTTTTCTCGCGTGAAAAACATAGACTCTAATAGAAGAGGAGTAGAAAACCACTCTTTTTATTTTTAGAAAGGAGGCTGTTCAGATGACTAGAGAGTCTAAGTTTCAATCGGAATTAATTGAGGATTTAAAAGATCTTTTCCCTAACTGTATGGTTTTACAAAATGATGCTAATTATATTCAAGGAATTCCCGATCTTTTAATTCTGTATCAAAATACCTGGGCGGCTTTAGAGTGTAAAAGGGGTCTTTATGAACCATATCAACCAAATCAAGAATATTATCTTGAAGTAATGGATGATATGTCTTTTGCTTCTATGATTTGTCCAGAGAATAGAGAGGCGGTTTTATATGAACTTCAACGATCATTCTCGGTTAGAAGGCCTACACGCATTTCTCAGCGCTAGTAAGTATCATTGGATTAATTATGATGAGGAAAAGTTGGTCTCTACCTTTTCTAGACTTCAAGCAGCGCAAAGAGGAACGGAACTTCATGTGCTTGCTTGTCAATGTATTAATCTGGGTGTAAAACTTCAAAAAACAAGAAATTCTTTAAATCGGTATGTCAACGATGCAATAGGGTTTAAAATGCGAACGGAACAAATCCTCTATTTTTCGGATAATTGTTTTGGAACCGCTGACACTATATCGTTTCGTAAAAACATTTTAAGGATACATGATTTAAAGAATGGAGAAACTCCAGCGTCTATAAAACAACTATTGGTTTATAATGCACTTTTTTGTTTAGAGTATAATATAAAACCTATTGAGATTGAAACCGAGCTTCGTTTGTATCAATTAGATGAAGTTCTAGTGCATGTTCCTGAACCAGAAGAGATTTTTAACATTATGGATAAAATTATTGCATTTGATAAAAAAATTGAACAAATAAAAATAGGAGGATAACTTTCATGAGTAATAATTTGAAACATTATGGTATGCCAAGACGCTCAGGAAGATATCCATGGGGATCGGGTCAAGACCCATACCAAAGAGCTATTGGTTTTCGTTCTCATATTCAGGAACTTCGTGATAAAGGTTTAAGTGATTTAGAGATTGCTCGTGGAGAAGGAATAAAAACAACCCAATTAAGAGCTAGAATGTCCCTTGCAAAAGCTGAACAAAGAAGTGGAGATAGAACAGAAGTTTTAAGACTTAAAAACAAAGGATATTCTACCATGGAAATTGCGCGTCGTATGAGTAATTCCGATAAAACATGGAATGAATCATCTATTCGTTCTCTTCTTGACCCGATTCTTGCTGAAAGATCCTCGATTACAAGAGCTACAGCTAATATGTTAAAAGAAAGCGTCGACCAAAAGAGATTTATCGATATTGGTGTTGGTGTTGAAAATCATATTGGAGTAAGTCGTACAAAATTAAATACTGCTGTTGCAGAACTTCAAGAACAAGGATATAAAATTCATCGTGTTAATGTTGAACAAGTTGGAATACCCGATCAATTTACAATTGTTAAAGTTTTAGGTGCTCCGGATACTACTTGGACCGAAGTCGTGAAGGATGTGAGCAAAATTCAAAATATTACCGCTTATTCTGACGACTTTGGAAGATCATTCAAGTCTGTTTTGGGTTTAGAACCGATTCAAAATGTCGATTCAAAACGGATTCAAATTCGTTTTTCTGAAGATGACGGTAATTTAAAGGATGGTGTTATTGAGCTTCGTCGTGGTGTAAAAGATTTAGATCTTGGAGGATCGCGATATGCTCAAGTTCGTATTGGTGTTGATGGTACACATTTTTTGAAAGGGATGGCTATTTATAACGACAACTTGCCTTCTGGTATAGATGTCATTTTTAATACTAACAAATCAAAAAAAGTTGGTAAAATGGATGCTATGAAAAAAACAAAGGAAGAACAAATAAAAGCCGATATCGCCAAAGCAACAAGTTTAAAAGAACAAGGATATTCTATTGATGACATTTCAAAAAATATGAGTATTAAAAAGACATCTGTTGAAGGTTTATTAGACATAAAAACTCAAAAAGTTTTGTTAAAAGAAGCTCTAGATAATCCTTTTGGTTCGACAATTAAACTTGGAGGACAAAGAGGCGCACTAAATATTGTAAATGAAGAAGGAGATTGGGATACTTGGTCAAAAACCATCTCTTCTCAAATTCTTTCAAAACAAACGGTACCTTTAGCTAAAACACAACTCGATCTAGCATTAAAACAGAAACAGGAAGAGTATGATGAGATTACATCCTTGACAAACCCAGTTGTTAAAAAACAACTTCTTCTTGCTTTTGCTGATGATTGTGACTCTTCGTCGGTTCATCTTAAAGCAGCAGCACTTCCGAGGCAGGCATCAAAAGTAATTTTATCTGTTCCAGAAATGAAAGAGAATGAAGCATATGCGCCGACCTTTAATAATGGAGAAATAATTGTTTTGATTCGACATCCTCATGGCGGAACTTTTGAGATTCCTCAGCTTGTAGTAAATAATAAATCAAAAGTGGCACAGTCTATAATGAAGGGTGCTCCTGATGCTATTGGATTAAACCTAAAAGTTGCACAAAAACTTTCAGGTGCAGACTTTGATGGAGATACTGTTATTGTAATTCCAAATAATCGAGGTCTTATAAAAACTTCAATGTCTTTAAAGG